>Ga0181351_1000354_pt1 | contig 12721 bp, 6 predicted proteins | sample Su13VDMM15SD_FD_170485 | JGI IMG/M metagenome (GOLD analysis project Ga0181351, IMG submission 170485) | Freshwater viral communities from Lake Michigan, USA - Su13.VD.MM15.S.D | ecosystem: Environmental > Aquatic > Freshwater > Lake | place: USA: Michigan | collected 2013-07-16 | reverse complement strand
GTGTCTTTGATCCAGTTCTGGTAAGAAGTGTAATATGCCTGTGTAACCACATACAAGTCAATGATGTTGGTGGTACCTGGGTCAATACGATTGGTCAGTGGTGAGTTGTGGCGGTATTGGAAGTACAAGTTTTGTCTGCCTGATCTTGCAATCCATCCTGACTGTTCAACCAATGTTCTGGCTCCAGCAACGTTAATACTCAGTAGATAAAACGCCGGCGCAACAATTATTTCACCACTGCTGTTGTAGGTGCCGTAGGCATAAAATACTTGCCCGGGACTCCATTCAGTTTTTACCAACTCAATATCATCAAGTGTGGCATAGTCTGAATTAACCACACCTTCTTCGACCAACAAATAACGTTGTAAATTGTCAAAGTCCACAGTTTGTTGCAGGAATACCCAAGGACCTGTGCTGGGAATAGCAGGAACAGGCCCTACAATTTCTTCAAAGAAGTCTGGGTTGTCAGGCACGCCATCATTGTCGCTGTCGCGGAAACTGACTAACACTTGGAAGTCATCAACATATCCATCACTCTCAACAGGTTGTCCAATGATATTCATATACACATCACTTTGCAAAGGATTGCTGTTGTTTGGTTGAGTGTTCATTGCCAACACATTGATAAAGTCCTTGATAATTGTGCCAGTGCGGCTGTCGTAAACCAACTGGTCATCATAGAAGAAGAAACGTGTTTGCAACACACTACCAAAGTTATATGCAAGTCCACGGAAGGTCACAGTGTAATTTTGATTTTCAACTACAAATTGTGCCAACCAGCTGGAATCTTGATTTGTGCCTGATGTTGATCCAGCATTGGTTTGGCTCCAGGTGGCATTGGCATCAAGATTTGTACTGCTAATTAGATACCAAGTACCTGGATTAATCTTGTTGCCTTGCGGAGTGGTAATTTCTGTACTGGCATATCCAATACCAAAATTACGAAACAATTCAATTTGATCGCCCATCTGTTGTTCTAATGACAGTGGCAAATCTGTAATGAAAACAGGAATAATACTGTCAACCACTGCATTTGTTGGCACAAAATTGTTGAGAGTCACCGGTCCAGCACCAGATGGTAGATTTCCAATGCCGCCATTGTATCCGTCGCCAATGATGGCTTGAGGGCTTGCCCAAATTTCTAAACTTTCGTCGGGCTTGGTTGGTACTCCAGGCTGTAATCGGTTGTTACGATCAAAATAGTAAGTGATACCATTGATTGTGGGTGCGGTAAATTTAATAATGCTACCAACCTGAACATAGTTAAAAACAGTTGTGGTGCTGCCACCAACAGGAATAGCATTGCCAGCGGCGTTTTTAAAATAACCTGTGGTCTCATTGGCTAGTGTTGTGCTTTGTTGCCAGGTGCTCAATGCTGTGGCTGATTCTGTTATGTTAACTTCGGGTCGTGGAAAGTTAGCATAGTAAAACTGCTTCATTGTGGCCTGACCAATTTGCGGTTGGGCAGAGTTTGTCACAAAGTCGGCAATTTCGTTTCGGTTGATCCAACTGAATAATATGGTAGGAAGAATATTTTGTTCCCACACAGCACCATCGCTAGAGAAAGTGTTGGTCGATGAATATTTGCCGGTGTTATCAACTAGATCCAAATATCGGCTTGTACCAATTGAACTACGGTTCAAGGCTTTGCTTTTGATAATACTATTGTAAGCAGTGTACGGAAACAGATTGTAGTCTTCGCCGTTGACCATGCGATTTTGTGTGTAGTATCTGGCAGGGGCACGTTGTTTAATTGCATCAATTGTTTCACGTGCTTGTGCATTGCTCACTGGTTGTGTGATTCCGCAAGTGAATGTAATTGTTTGTACATTACCATTGCGATCAGTGTAGCTGATTGGTAATGTGACATTTTGCATTTCTTCTGGATTGATAATGTACTGCAAGCCATTTGACGCACGAGTATAACAACGGAAAATGCCCACGGGAATTTCTGAGAATACGCCATCGCCAAATACCAAAGTGATTTGATCATTGCTACGGCTGGTGGTAGAATAGATAGGACGCAGTAATACCGTTTGTTCAGCGGCAGCGGTGTACACACTTTCTACATATTGCCATTCACGATTGATGTTGCCCACGTTGGTAAGTTCAAATAACCAACGATCTTCGTTGTTGACACCTTCCACGTTGATATTCACAGTGCGATTGCTTGTGCGTTCCGCTATGTTAAAATCTGTGTTCTGTAGTGTGCCTTGTTTGAACATAAAGAAGTAACCAGTGTTGGCAGAACTGAATCCCAATTGATCATTACGGAATAACACGTTAAAACTTGTGTTTGGTACTGGTGCAGGTTCGTACAAGTAATCACGGCCAGCACTGGTAGATGTGGTTGCTTCAAATGGCATGTTCACCCCGTCAATTGTGGCAGTATAAGGAATAACAGGCAAGAAGCCAGGTACCAGATTCACTGCATACTCAGCAGTGTCTACACCTAGTAATGTTTGACGATTGCCTGGGCGGCCAACACGCTGAGTATCAACCAAGGCAGCATTGATAATTGCTGTAAACTGTTCTTGCCAGTCTGGGTTAGTGGGGTCAGCCCAGTCAACTGTGACATTGCTTAAATTAACTCCATTGTAGTCCACAACGTTTTCTGTTGTGGTAACATTGAATACTTTCAACAAGCCTTGTGCGGCTGTGTTGCGTTTGGGACTGTAGCTTACTAGATTGGCCAGTCGCACAACCGAATCACGACGTTCTGCTGTGTCTAAATAATTTTCACGAGTGTTAAGATCAGTACGGAAAGCAAGTGATTGCCCCATGAACGCAATAATGTCCAGGAGTGCAATAAATTCACTTGATTCAATGTAGTCATTGAATGTTTCTGGATAATACAATCGCAGATAGTCTACAAAACTCTTGCGAAGAGTTTCAAAATCGTAGCTTTGGAAATCTGCTTCCCTATATGTTTGATAGATCTGCTTCCAATCTTCTACGCCAAATATTGCGGTTTGTCTAGTGGTTGTTGCCATTGTTCTGTAACCTTTGTGTCACTGAAAGTATTTATGGTTACTAAAAACGGCGTAGTTATACGTAGGAGGCTACTCGTTGTTGCTGGTCAAAGAAAATGCTGAGTATTTCTGCATTTTGTGTTGGTACCACAGTGAGTTGTATCTCAATCAAGATGCCATTTTCTTGTGGGTATGTTTGAACGTCACTGATAAAAATGCGTGGATCGCCGCCTGCCACACGCTGTATTTCTGCTTCTATTCCGTTTTGAGTTTGGGACGTCTGTGGTTCAAACAAAAAATCCCAAATTATTGTGCCATATGCCGGGCGGCCGGGCAATTGCCCTTGGCGGATATTGAACGCATTCAGCAGGTCTCGTTTGATCAAATCAAAGTCTGTCAATGTAAACTTTTTGTATTGATTAATGGTGTTGAACCCAATGAATGTAGTCATGATAATATTTATATGCTTTGTAGTGCGGCTCTGAATCGGCGAATGTTTTCGAGATCGTTATCTAATAATTCAATCAAGGCCTCAGCGTTTCCAAGTGCCAATCGTGCTTTTGTAGCCAACGTTTTGTTGCTGGCTGCCACAGATGTTGCCAACGCATCTAGCTTGCCAATGAGTGGTGTTACTTCAGCTTTGAGTGCTGTTATTCTTGCTTCCCTGGCATCAACGTTGCTGGATGTCAGTGGTTCAGAAATAATTGCCAGGTCCTTGTTTCCAATAGTGCTGAGTTGCTTGCCAATTTCTTTTAATTCTTGCTCGGCCGCAGGGTTTGGAGTTCCTTTGCTGAAGTTCAAGCTGGGGATCTTATCATTGCCAATCACTCTACCAACAGCGGCATTGAGAGTTGTTTTGTTAATTGTTCCAATTGATCCTGTAACTTGCTTGATATTCAATGACTCGTTGGCTATTTTTTCATCAACCAAGTTTACAGCAAACGATGCGTCCTTGGCTGTTTGATTGAACTTTGCAACAAGGTCTGGGCTCAAGTCTGCTGTTTGCCCTTTGGCCCAGGCCAGTGTTGCAGTAACATCCTTGGCAGCATTTAATGCAACTCCGCCAATCACTGTTGCTGCCAATTGATCTACAGGCAGACCTAGCGATTTTACTTGAGCTAACCCGGTGGTCATAAGAGTCTGTTGTACTTTGGTTTGTGCTGCCGGATTGGTCAACATATTTTGCACCTGATTGACTCCGTCTTTGCCAGTCCATACTGACGGGCTGTTCAACACACTGGTTATGGAATTTTGTCCTGCGGAAATGTATTTGGCTGCTATGCCTGGTTTGACATATCCGGCCTTTTCCAACTGACCAACATCAAGTCCAAAATTGCCAGCACCACCAAAATTGCTCACAATCGACGATGGTTGTGCCACCAGCTTGCTTGCCTGTGCCAGTGTTCCAGTAACCTGTGAAGTATCTAAGTTTCCAATGCTTCCAAGTGCCGGCAACGCTTTGACAAAGTTTCCTGGATTAATTCCGTTAGAAACTCCAGTCTTGGCAATTGCAGAAGTAATGCCATTGGTTGCTTTGGCAACTGACGCTCCTATACTGCTTATGCCTGAGGTCAACTGAGATTGTGCTGATTTTAATCCATCAGCTACTTGCGTGGCCGCATTCAGTACATCACCAGCTTTGAATCCTGTTAGACCGCCTGTCTTGACTTGTTTTTCAAATATGGCCTGTGCCTGTGCCTGTGTCAGTGTATTGGGACCTGTGATTTTAAATGTTTTTGCACTGTCAGCGTCTACTGGCGCACCCGGTACTTGATCAATGTTAAATGTAAATGTTCCCATGTTACTCTGCCTGTATTTCTATGCCTTCAGGAACAGGTTCTGCTCCCGGAGGTGGTGGTGGTTTGCCTTGTTCAAGACTTAGTTTAACATCAACACCTTCATTGTGATAACTGTAAGGCTCGTGAGTAGGAGCACGGCTCACAATACTTTCTAGTCCATCCTCTAGAGTTTGCCAACCTTTGCTGGTATCAAACTCTGTGTCATCCATCACGGTTTTAACCACAGGCTTTGGCGAAGTCACTGAGGCTGCGCTTGGTCCGTTCAAATCAATGCCGCCAGCGGAGAATGTCAATGTACTGCCGCCTTTCCAAGAACCGTTTGAACTGTCCAAAGCTAGTGATCCATCTGACTTGACTCCAATATAACTTTTGCTGTACAAGGTGAAATTTTCTTGGGCAGTGGCAGTAAATGATATTTCTGCTTCTAGTGTGATATTTTCTTTGGACTTGGCCGTGATATTGCGCCCTGCGTACATGTTGATATCGCGATCAGCGTGTAGATTAATGTCGCCACGAGTGCGAACATTTACAGAGTTTGTGGCAAACACATCTACTGTGCCTTCACTACCAAACTCCAGCCATGTGAGTCCGTTGGCATGTGTGATGTAGAAGAAATCACCTGAGTCGCTCATGGTGATCTGGTGGCCTTTGGCTGTTCGCAAACGGAACAAGGCGTTGTCGCCGTCTATGTTGCCATCGTCCATCACTAGAGTATGTCCGCCCATGCGGCCAATGACCTTGACATCTTGTGGTTTCAATTTGCCCGAGTCAATACGATCTCTAATTTCTCCAGGCTTGATGCCACCTTGATAAACTGCCACACCCGGAGTACTAACTCCAAACACTGCACTAGGTGATTCACGTTGACAACTGCTGGCGATAGGTCCGCGTTCAGGATCATTTATTAGTCCTTGTTGAAATAGTGCGGCTGCCACAACACTGTGAACTGGTTTTTGTTGTTCAAAGAATCGTGGATTGTTAATTATTGCAATGTTGGTGTCATTAATTTCTGTAACAGGTGCTTGGGTGGCATCTGCCAAGTACACCGTTTGATTTTCATTTTGTGGAACAAAGTTTGGTGCTGGAGCAGATCCAATGGCTGGAATCATGTGATTAATTCCTTGTTCAGGCACAACTCCAATATAAAAACCTTGATCTCTGTCGCCGTTGATGAATATACAAACCACAGTGACTCCAAGATCAGGGGGCGTGAACCACATGCCATAACTGTTTCTATTGCCAGGATATGTGCCTGCTCCTGAACTGGTTCCCGACTTGGGCGTGGCACCATAGAAGCTGGGCAGATAATCTACCGTGGTCCACTTGGTATCATCATTCATGTTGCCGTCGTTGAAGTTGGTAATGAACACTTGTAATCGCCCTGCTCGTGTGGGGTCAATGTTGTTCATTACTATGCCCAGGAACGGTCCGTTCTCTGATGGGTATCCGCCACGGTCTAGTTTGTAATTCCCGGGACGTCCACGACTGCGTTGCGTATTTTCTGCCATTGTAGGTCCTTAGTAGTCTTTCACTATAGTTTGCGGGTCTGAATCTGTTTGTAGTTCTGCGTTGGCATCAATAAAATTCTGATTCACTCCTATTGGTGGTGGTGCTCGAAACTGATTTAGTCCAATATTTTCTCCGTTACTGCTGGTTGAAGAGTTTTGTTGAGGACCCGGAGACGAGTCATCATTGGGTGTGGTGCTGGTAATTGATGCACTGGCTGTTTCGGTGTTATCAACTTGTGCTGGTGCTTGTTTTGCACCTCCAGTTTTGGGTGTTGATGCGGTGTCTTCTAATCTGCTATTGGATCCATCGTTTGCAACTGAATTACTTGGTTGTGTTACTGCGTTCTTTAAGTTTTCAACAGGATACACATACAACGTTCCGTCAATGGTTTGTTCAAATCTTCCTTGTCGAAATTCAGATACACATTTAATTGCTTGGTACACATAACTGTTGAGTGGTTTTCTAGCGCCGCCTTCACGACCGTAAGGATTGGCCAAGCCAGTGGTTATGTCGTAGTCTTGTGGTCGTTGCCATTCAATTGAAAACATCACCTGTTGTGAATCAAAATTTATAGTGCCATCAGGCAAGAAGCCGCTGTAATTAAAGTTGCCAATTCCAACTCCGCCAGCTATACTGCCTTGTTGGATCCAGCCAGGATCACCCACAATCTTAACTTTGCCTTTGGCCAGGTCACTGGGATTGTACAATGACTCTGCCGCATTTGCACCAATCTCGTTGGCATCTGACTCTGCTCCTGATCGTGTTTGATCGCTGGCTGCCTGCCATGTGTATTTTGTTAACTCTCTCATGCTACTGGTATATTTTTTTCTCAAAGCGGCCAGGGCATTGTTTCCTGGCTCACTGCCAGTCATGGTCATGTTGTACATGTAATTGAATGTGGCTTGATAATCCAATACATCAGTGTTTTCGCCAGTGAACCAATAGCTGTACTGTTTGTGTATTCCGGCAAATTTAGGTATAGGATAAAATTTACTGTTGAAGTTTTGTACTCTGTAAGGACTAATAATATATCTAATGGTATAAGAATAGTCGTTGCGGTTATAATCGTATGGTCCCGGAATTGCTTCCATGGTAATTTCGTACCAATTTAGGGTTGCCCTAGCTGGAACTTTATTTTCAGATGATGTTTCGTCAACCCCTTCTTTGTCCATCTTTTCCGGGTCTGGAGTTTCTGAATTCTGTACAGCCGCTTGTTTATAGATATAACTGCTGTTGCGAATTGTTAGATCAATGGCCTGCAACAATTGTTGACCAGCAGTGATATTAAAATTTCTCACAGTGTTGTCGGTTCGTTGTCTGGCAGTGTCTTTGCTTGTGGGATCAACAGCCGCTGCTGGTGCCATTGGAGTGGCTCTTTGATTTTTTATTTTGCCCGGCAGTGTGATTAGTGCATCTCTAATGGCTTCTGCACCGTTGGCAAACACCAGTTCGTATCTGTCAGGATATTGATAAACACCACTGGCCACACGCTCGGCTTGCAACTCATTCATGGCACCCATGAGTCCAGCAGTGATGGTTTTCTTTGGTGTGGGCGCGGCAGCGGCATTTGCTGGACTAGTCAATGCGGTACCATCAACTGAATTCAAACCCCCAGTGGCGCTGTCCGTTCGTCTGGGATCATTGGTTGTACGCCCATCACTGCCTGTGGTAGCTGTTGTACTAGCACCTGGGGAGGCAGTAGTTGTAGCGCCAGTGCCGTACTTGGCAGCACCACCTAGTAGGCCTCCCACAGTTGAATCACTCAGCTCAATATCAAACGGTACTGTACCACGAGCAGTTGTTCCAGCAACGTTTTGACCTACTGGTGCTCCTTCAAACTCATAACTTACCAGTTTGTTGCTTACTCCCCAATTTATTTTTTTAATAAGAAACGGAATAAACTTTTCACAAATGGCATTGGGATCACTTAGTCCATCTTTGCCTTTGGCACCAGGTCGTATTAAATTTCCTGCTTCGTCATAGCCATACCACCGTATGACCATGAGATATTGTGCCGCTGTGTAGTTCACAGCCCCAGCTTTGTTCTTGGGTGCTTGGTCTTGTACTGCCTGATATAATCGATCAAGTAGGGTGATGCCGCCAGGTTCAACCACAGTGAATTTTATATTGGTTGCCATGTGCGCGGCACTGGTTTGTTTGCCCGGGAACATGTTTTCAAGTGTGATACTGTCAATGTAAAAATCATCGGGAAAAAATGGATTGCGGCCAGCGTCAGGATCTTTTGCACCCGGAGTGGCTACATTTGCTGCCAGGCCAATGCCTTCAGCTTCTAAATCTGATTGTGTGGCTGTGTTTGCTGTTCCTAGTGCGCCTTTTGCCCCGCCAACGTTGGTTGGTGCTCCGCCTGTTTGGAACAGCAAATTATAACCGTTGACTTTTTTCTGTTTGCTTTTTATCAATGTTTCATATTGTGTTGGTGTCATCAAATACACAGAAGCATTGTATGTTGAACTGGCAAACTTACTTAGAATGTTTGGTTGCGGAACAATAGGTTGTGGATCGTTAAATCCGTTGTTGACTTTGACCGATTGTGATTCGGGAGTAGGCCGAATATTATCATCAACTTGACCAACCCCGGCAGTGGTAGGTGCTTGATTGCCAACATTGGTATTGGGATCAGACGCAGCATCTGTTGGTGGTGACGGCATTGTCTGTCCCGATACTCCGTCGTATGTAGCCTGTGTTTTGTCAAATGTTTTGGTGGGTTGATCAGTTCCTGTACTCGATGCTCCCACATCTGGTTGTGTGGCATTGGTTGGGGTAGTTGTTGCTGGTGGTACACTTACTCGTCCATCAGGGCCTGCTTGCAATGGCGGCGGCTTGTTGGGAGTGTTTACAGCATCATCATTGACTGTTTGCCCAGCAGATTCTGGTAACGCTGGTTCTGCCTTGGCAATCACTTGCTCTGTTGCAACTAATCTTGCTTCTGACTCAACTAACGATGCAAACGCTTGATCAATAGAACTTTGAGACACAAATGACGACGAGCTGAGAGCAGCCAGTTGCGATCTTGCATCTTGTATAATGGCCAATGCTTGTGGGATTGAGTCAGCGTTGGCGGGACCTGTTTGTTCAATACTACGAGAAAGTTGTCTTGCTCGATTGACCAGTGCCTGTATTTCAGGAGGTATTGACTGTTTTCCAGTAGCCATTGATTAGAACCCCAGTGATGTTTTAAGAGTATTAAGTTTTGGTAAGAATATTTTCACACCTGACTTAAAGTCCAAGGGAGGTGCTGTGAGTGTGTTGGGATTGCGTTGATAAAACACCCACCACAAGGCAGCATCTTGATACAGGTCAAATGCCAACAGGTCAGGACGATACTGATATGTTTGATTGATAATAAATTCCAAGTCATCAGTTTCCTTGGGGATGGGTCGATTGACCATGACATCCAGGAAGAACTGACTGTATCCTGTTTGGTAGTATGGACTTGTTGATACGTAGTTAGACATTACCAGAATCCTTTACTAATCAATGCACCTGATGCAAACTCTTTCATGTTGAACTGTGTGCTCACTTGACTGCGTGTGTTGATTGGCAGCAGTGTAATACTGAGTTCGATCTTGGTTGGCACATAAGTTGCTTGCGAAGTGTTGTTGACATTTTGATTTATCATACCTGGTGTTGGTGGTGTAGCAGTAGCACCCACTGGAGGTTTGGTCAGTGTACCCAACAATCGAGTCAAACTGGCAGACCCTAAAGTAGGAGCAATTGCACCTGTACGAGCACGTTGTGTCAGCAAGTTGGTACCATAGTTGTTGGGTGCATTTGCTCTTATATAGTCAACATCTGGGGGTAGGCTGTAGTTAAACTGCGACACCACGCATGGATGCTGATTGAATTGGTATTCGCCTAGACCGCTCAAGTAAGTCAATGGAGGCGGTGCACCACGATAGGCATCTTTGGCACCATAGAACATTTTGGTCACGCTACGGAAGAAGTGAATCACTGCCAATAAGTATGCAGCCTCTTGTGTGTCCTGTGCTGTGAATGTGGCACGAATGTTGATATCATTCACCCGGCTGTTCTTGTAGAAGTATCCACGAAAGTTTGAGTGTGTGAGATCATACATTTCATAGTTGGCATTGTATGATGTTTCAATTGACGGAGTGTAAGGGAATATAACTCCGTCGGTATCATACAATGGTTTTAATATTCCTGCATCAATTCCGTCTTTGCCAGCTTTGTACAAGTAGTTTGCACCAGGTGCAAGTTGTAGTCGCACACGCCAGTCTGAACTGGCAGGCTGTTTGTATCGTGCCTGTAGTGTGGCTTGATTTTTGGCATTGTCTCTAGCGGCGGCTTCTGCGGCAGCATTTTGCTCGTTGATTTGATCTTGTATGCCCTGAGTTGTACCATCGCTTTGTGGCAATCCTTGATCGTTCTTGCTGTCAACATTATCGCCTGCCGCACGGTTTGCTTCTTGTTCATCTGCTTCTCGTTCAAGCTCTAATCTTCGTGCTTCAAATGGATCGTCAGTTGGCTCAACTTCTGTTGCTTGCTCTGCTAGTTCTTGTCGATTTGCTTCTTGTTCAAGTTCTAAACGACGTTGTTCAAATGGATCATCTGCAGCCGCAAGTTCTTCAGGTGTGAGCTCTACTGCTCGTTCTTCATCTGCTTCTTGCTCAAGTTCTAAACGACGTTGTTCAAATGGATCGTCAGTTGGTTCAACGTCTGTTGCTTGCTCAGCTAGTTCTTGTCGATTTGCTTCTTGCTCAAGCTCTAATCTTCGTGCTTCAAATGGATCATCAGCGGCTGCTTGCTCATCAGCAGTTAACACAATCTCGTTGGCCGGTACTTCAGCTGCTAGTTCCGCTTCAAATCTTGCTTGTTCAAATGGGTCTGAGTTGGGATCAACATTTTCAGGATCAAATACTGATTCTTCAGGCTCAACAGCCGCCTCAGTGCCATCAAACAATGCCGCAGTTTCTTCTTCGGTTAATTCTGTAACGGTTTCGTCAACTTCAACAAATGAGTCAACCAGTCCTGGCTCAGCACCGTCAAACAATGCGTTGGTTTCTTCTTCGCTTAAGATAGTTAACGTAGTTTCTGCTTGAACTTCTGCATTGGCGTCAAGAAAATTTTGATCCACAGCAGTTTCAGGATCATTGTCGGCAACTACCGGAGCTCCTAGCTCACTACTATTGGCAGTAAAGGCTTCTGAATTTTCACCAACTACACCTTGGTTAGTTATTATAGAGTCTGTCTGCTGTTCATTGTTTGCAGTAGCACTATCAATGTTGGTCTGTGCTTCATCAATAACTGCGGCGTTCTCAGCAATGCTAGCACGTTGAGCGGCATTGTTGGCCTCAAGTTCAGCACGGCGACTGTCGGGCAAGTTGTCATCAGCCAGTTCGGCATTGTTCTCATCAATGATTGCCTGTGCTTGTCGTTGTTGTTCTTGTGCCGCGGCCTGTGCCTCTTCATTGGCCAAGATTTGACGATTGTTGCTTTGAATATTTTCTTCTGCACGTACAATTTCGCCTTGTGCGCCCACAATGTTTTGCAGATTTTGATCTTCATCATCTGTCAAGGCAGGGGTTTGAACCAGAAGCTTGGCAGCATCTTGTGCTGTAGCTGAAGTATCAACAGGGGTAGTTGTGCCAGTGGTGGTACCTGTTTTTGTAACTGATGGTTTTGTTGTTTTTCCACTAAAGCTAAACAATGAACCCAATGATGACAAGGCATTGTCCACCAGCGGAATACCAGTTTTAATTGTGCCAAATCCGGGAGTAGATGCCAGTACGGATCCAGGCAATTGCGGAATGCCCAATCTAGCACGGATGTAAGGGTCAGTAGGATCTGCACCACCTAGGTCTTGCAATTGTGCGGGGGTTAGGCCAGCATATGGGTCGTTGAGTTGTGCCGCTACAGTAACAGCAGGATTAGGTGTGGCTGCTCTAGGATCAAAAACATTTTCACCAACATCTTGTCTGGGGTCAAACACTGATTCAGTTATGGGTATTTCACGTGGAGTATCTGCTCCCACGTTGGTATTGGGATCCGAAGCCGCATCCACAGTTCCTATGCGCTCTGCACGTGGGGCATCTGCTCCCACATTAGTGTTGGGATCGGTGGCAGCATCTACTGGTGTTTGATTATCTGGAGGACCTTCCTGCTGGCTTAACACACTGGTCTCGGGATCAAAGCTGTAATTGCCAATTTCGTTTAATGAGATGTCAGCCATGATCACAGCTTCGTCGTAGGGAATGCCCTGCAATATCAGTTTGTTAAATTCTACCGCTTTTGCTGGATTGTAGCCGTTTGCCATAGTTGGTTCCTATATGTTATTTACCGGGTTTAAAATGTGGGTCGTTTATACATAATTGCACAAACAGGTTGACAACTGTTGTAAATATGTTACACTAAGTGTATATTTTAGGAGTTCATACCAAGTATGTCTTTATTGCCCAAGCC
>Ga0181351_1000353_pt1 | contig 12731 bp, 19 predicted proteins | sample Su13VDMM15SD_FD_170485 | JGI IMG/M metagenome (GOLD analysis project Ga0181351, IMG submission 170485) | Freshwater viral communities from Lake Michigan, USA - Su13.VD.MM15.S.D | ecosystem: Environmental > Aquatic > Freshwater > Lake | place: USA: Michigan | collected 2013-07-16 | reverse complement strand
CAGGACGACAACGAGCAGTTCACCACTTTGACCGTTGCCAGCCAAAAGCACATCGGTGTCAACTTCACATCTGCTGAATTGACCATGCAATTGGATGACTTCGCTGAGCGTGTGTTGAAGCCTCGTATCAGCCAGTTGGCATCTTCCATTGATGCAGACGTGGCCAATGCGTACAAAACCATCGGTAACACCGTTGGTACTCCTGGCACCACTCCTTCTACTTCTTTGGTCTTGCTCCAAGCCCAGCAGAAGTTGAACGAGAACGCAGCCGTGATGTCTCCACGTTACGCTACCGTGAACCCTGCTGCTAACGCTGGTTTGGTTGAAGGCATGAAAGGTCTGTTCAATCCTACAGACACTATCAGCAAGCAATTCAAGAACGGCATGATGGGCACTGGCGTGTTGGGCTTTGATGAGATCAACATGTCTCAGTCAATTAAGCAGCACACCACTGGCTCACGCCTTACAACCTCAACAACCTTGGTCAAGACCCCCGGCGTTACTGCCGAAGGTGCAACTTCCATTTTGTTAGAGCAAGGCTCTGTGTCCACAACCATCAAAGCTGGTGACGTGTTCACAATCAGTGCTTGCAATGCTGTCAACCCACAAACCCGTGAATCCACTGGTTCGTTGTTCCAGTTCGTTGCTTTGGCTGATGCAACCGCTTCATCCGGCACTTGGACTGTGACTGTGGCTCCTATGTACTCCGCTGCAAACGCGCTGGCTACTGTGGACGTGTTGCCTGCTACTGGTGCGACTGTGACCTTTGTTGGCGCTGCTTCTACTCAGTACGCTCAGAACTTGGTCTACCACAAGGACGCCATCACCTTTGCAACTGCTGACTTGCTGTTGCCCCAAGGTGTTGACATGGCTGCCCGCGCAGTCCATAACGGCATTTCTTTGCGTATCGTGCGTCAGTACGATATTAACAATGACCGTATGCCTTGCCGTATTGACGTTTTGTACGGTTTCAGCACAATTCGTCCACAAATGGCCTGCCGCATCTGGGGCTAATCTGAATACCCCTTCGGGGGTTTCATTTTGTAACATCTTTTAAAGGAATTTATCATGGCATTACCTAATGGTACAAGTGGCTATCAAGTCGGCGCAGGCAATACAAGCGAAGCGCTACTGATCGTCCAAGGCGCACCTCTTGCAATTACTGCAACTACCGCAACCCTAACCGGCGCTCAAATGGCCGTTGGTTTGATCACCAGCAACACTGCGGCTGACACCGTTGTTACGCTGCCTACCGTTGCCGATTTGGAAGCCGCAATCAGCAGCGCAGCCAAAGTCAACGCTGCATTTGATTTTGCAGTCGCTGTTGATGACACTGCTTATCAACTCACATTGTCTACCGCTACTGGTTGGACTTTGCTCGGTAACATGGTGGTGTTGGAAAACACCGGCGCCTTGTTCCGCGCTCGTAAAACTGGCGATGGTTCTTGGACTTTGTACCGCATTGCGGGCTAAATTAAATGGGGGTCTAAACAGCCCCCATTTTTAAAGGAACAATTATGGCCAATTCCAAACCCGTAGGCGTAGCGTATTCTGATCCAGAACTTGTTGCTGGCACGACCATCACTGGCGCTGTCATCACTGGCTCTACTTCAACAAGCGCTACCGTAAGCGGCACTTTTACTTCAACTGCAACCACAGGCCCAGTAATTGCAAACGCTACCGCTGGTCTGTATTTTTTGACAAGCGCAATTACAGCTAACACCACCACCACCACTGCACCAGTTGGTTCATTGGCTACTACAACCAATGCTACTGGCCTTGGTAAGCTGTTTATTGCAGACGGCACTAAGTGGCAGTACCCTGTTGTTGTTTAAACCAAATGGGGGCTAATCACCCCCATTTTTAATATGATCATTTACCTTTCTCACCCTGTTCATGGCGCCAAAGTGGCGACCATGGATTTAGAAGCCGAAGCAGATGAAAAAAATGGCTGGACTCGTTATAATCCAGACACGCTTTCTGAACTTGAAGCGGCTCCCGTGAACGTGCTGGAAGTTAAGCGCCGTAGAAAAGTGACTACTGAAGAGGTCTAAACATGACAACGTACACCGCTGGCCAACAAATCGAACGGGCGCTTAGACTTCTCGGTGTGCTTGCTGAAGGTGAGACGCCCTCTGCGGCTACGTCCCAAGACGCCTTGATGGCGTTAAATCAAATGATTGACAGTTGGAACACAGAACGTCTAGCTGTATTCTCTACGCAAGATCAAGTCTTCACATGGCCTGCCAGCATTATTAGCCGCACCCTTGGCCCAACTGGTGACTTTGTAGGCAACCGCCCCATTTTGCTTGACGACTCTACTTACTTCAGAGCGCCCAACAATGTGTCGTATGGCATCAAGTTTATCAATCAACAGCAGTACAACGGTATTGCTGTTAAGACCGTAACGTCTACATACCCACAAGTGATGTGGGTCAACATGACGTTCCCTGACATTGAAATGTACGTTTACCCAAGGCCCACGCAGGACTTGGAGTTTCACTTTGTGTCGGTTGAAGAGTTGAACAACCCAGCCACCTTGTCCACGGTTTTGTATTACCCACCAGGCTATTTGCGTGCGTTTACCTACAATTTGGCCATGGAGTTTGCCCCCGAGTTTGGCGTTGAGCCAAGCCCACAAGTGCAGCGCATTGCAATGACTTCTAAGCGTGACCTCAAACGCATCAACAACCCAGATGACGTGATGGCACTGCCTTACGCATTGGTGGCCAACCGCCAGCGTTTCAACATCTATGCCGGTAACTACTAATGAAGACGCCGATTCTTGGCTCTACTTATGTAGCGCGTTCTGTCAATGCGGCAGACGCTCGGATGGTCAACCTATTCCCCGAGATCGTCCCAGAGGCCGGTAAAGAGCCTGCGTTCCTAAACCGCGCCCCTGGCCTAAAGTTACTCAACACCATTGGCAACGGCCCGATCCGTGGCCTGTGGGCGTTCTCATCCAACGACACTACGGCCTTTGTGGTGTCGGGCACTCAGCTTTATAAGATTACCACTGCGTATGTGCCCACGCTAATCGGTACTGTTGCCGGTACTGGCCCCGTCAGTCTGGCTGACAACGGCACGCAATTGTTCATTGCGGCCAATGGCCCCAGCTACATCTACAACAACACGACAAACGCCTTTGGCCAGATTACTGATCCTGACTTTCCCGGCGCGGTGACTGTCTGTTATCTGGACGGCTACTTTGTATTCAACCAGCCAAACAGCCAGTTGATGTGGGTAACACAGCTACTGGACGGCACATCCATTGACCCGCTAGAGTTTGTCAGCACTGAAGGCTCGCCTGACGGCCTGATTGCCGTAACGTCCAACTTCCGCGAAGTGTGGGCGTTTGGCACAAACTCAATTGAGGTCTGGTATGACTCTGGCGCCACAGATTTTCCCCTGCAACGCATCCAAGGCGCGTTTAACGAGTTAGGGTGCGCTGCCCCCTACTCTATTGCTAAGATGGACAACGGCCTGTTCTGGCTTGGCCGTGACCGCCGTGGTCAAGGTATCGTCTACCGTGCCAATGGTTATGCAGGCCAACGCATATCTACGCACGCTGTTGAGTGGCAGATCCAACAGTACGCTGACCTGACGGACGCTATTGCGTACACTTACCAGCAAGACGGCCACAGTTTTTATGTACTGGTTTTCCCTAGCGCCAATACAACATGGGTCTATGATGCCGCAACACAAGCCTGGCATGAACGTGCTGGCTTTGCCAATGGTGAGTTTACCCGCCACCGTGGCAATTGCCAGATGGCGTTTAACAACAAGATTGTTGTTGGCGACTTTGAAAACGGCAATATCTACTCATTTGACTTAGACGACTTTAGCGACAACGGCAGCATTCAAAAGTGGCTACGCTCATGGCGTGCGCTGCCGACTGGCCAGAACAACCTCAAGCGCACAACCCAGCACAGTCTTCAGCTTGATTGCGAGTCTGGTGTTGGCCTAAACCTTGGCCAAGGCGAAGACCCACAAGTCATGCTCCGCTTCTCAGACGATGGCGGCCACACATGGTCAAACGAGCATTGGAAATCCATGGGCAAGATTGGCCAGTATTACAAACGTGTAATCTGGCGGCGTCTAGGCATGACAACTAAGTTGCGTGACCGAGTGTATGAGGCGTCTGGCACTGATCCTGTAAAGATTGCCATTATGGGCGCAGAACTAATTCTGAGTCCAACGAATGCCTAGCCCTAACGCTACGCCAACACCGATCACGCCACCGCGAGTGCCGCTGATTGACCCTCGCACGGGTCTAATTGACCGTGCTTGGTATTTGTTCTTTTTGTCGCTTCTCAATGCGGCTACGATTGTGGACGATGGCGGCCTTGGCGTTGACGCCGTATCCTTGATTGCGTCTTACGATGCGGCCTTGCGGGCGCTGGCGCAAGAAGTTGAAACCCTGCCACCAGTAGTTGCCTTACCAATTCCTGACGTATTGGGCGACTGCTGCTCTGCCTTAGAGTCCCAGATGGCTGAGATGCAAAAGCAGATTGAAGGGTTGCAAGTGCAACCGATTGTTGACACCGCAGCTATCACTGCTGCCATTAACGCAGCATCATCAGCGCCGGTTACCAAGACCGCTGACTTTACGGTAGCTGACAATGAGACTTGGATTATTAACAACAAGTCAGGCTCGACTTGTACGGTAACTCTGCCCACGGCAAGCGCATGGTCGGGCCGAGAACTTACTTTTAAGAATTTGCAGGCTCAGACCTTGGTGTCTGCGTCTAGCAATGTTGTGTTAATTGACGGCACAGTCGCTGGCACAGCAATCCTCTTGGCAGTTGTAGGAAATTGGGCGACAATGGTGTCTGACGGCACAAATTGGATCATCATGCAACAGGCCGCTAACAATTGCCTCTTATTGGAGTAAACCATGACTGTCACAGTAAAAGTCCTCGTACCGGCTAAATTTGCCGAAGCAACTCAAGTCACGCAGTACACAGCGACTGGCGTTACTGCCATCATCGACAAGTTCACTGCAACTAATATTAGCGCGTCTGCCGCCACGATCAGCGTGAACTTGGTCACATCCGCAGGCTCGGCTGGTAACACCAACTTGATCACCAAGACCAAGACCTTGCAGGCGTCTGAAGTCTATACCTTCCCTGAACTGGTTGGCCAAGTGCTTGGCATTGGCGACTTTATCAGTACAATTGCAGGCACAGCCAGCGCAATCAACATTCGCGTTTCCGGACGCGAAGTGACTTAAGGAGAACAGTATGGGATGGGGTAAACTTTTAGGCGCGGCGGCAGGGTATTTACTTGCGCCCGTAACTGGTGGGGCTAGTCTTGCATTAGCGTCTACTGCTCTTGGGTCTACGCTTGGCGGTGCTGTTGAAGAAGCTACTGGCGGTGGTGAGGCAGGCGCGGCTAAAGACGCGGCTGCAACTGCAAACGCTGCTGCGGAGCGTGACTTAGCACTACGCACAAGAATTTACGAAGAAGGTGTCGCGCGGCAAAAACCTTTTTATGAAGCTGGCGTTAACGCGTTGCCTCAATATGTATCTGGCATTCAAGAAGGCGGCGAATTAGTTCGCGGTTTTGCGCCTTCTGATTTTACTGCCGACCCAGGCTACGGTTTTCGTTTTTCGGAAGGCCAAAAAGCACTTGAGCGTCAATCTGCGGCCCGTGGCGGTTTGATGTCTGGTGGTGCTTTAAAAGCAGCCACGCGATATGGTCAAGAGATGGGATCGCAAGAGTATTCAAACGCATACAATCGTTTTAGAGACACCCAAGGTTTGCGCCGTAACGCGCTTGCGGGTGTTGCTGGATACGGCCCTACTGCTGCAACGTCAATGAACGCGGCGGGTCAAAATTATGCAACTGGCGCTGGTAATGTTATATCGGGCCAAGGCGAAACATCTGCAAATGCTTTACTGGCTGCTCAACGAGCAAGATCGTCTTCGTATGGTCAAGTTGGTAGTGCTTTAGGTAGATATTTAAATCCAACATACAACTACGGCGCGTTTGGCGGCGGTAGCGGCACGTTTGGCGAAGGGGAGTATTGATCATGGCGGTTAATTTCAATCTGCTTAACCAAGCTGGCCCCGGCCCCGCAAACTTTTACGAAGGTTTGGTACAAGGTCAGGAAGCGCAACGCACCAACGCCTTAGCGCAACAGAAAGCCGCGCAAGATCAAGAATTTAACGCCTTGCGGATGCAACAAACGCGCGGCGCAATCAGTGAACAAGAGCGTAAAGTAAAAGCGCAAGCCGTTGCTCAAAAAGCTGGTATGTTTCGAGATCGTTTGCTTCGCGCCGGTGATTCCAATACTGCGCGTGAGTTGGTAAAGATGCAGTATGCTGACCCAGACGTCGGCGCGGTTCTGTCGCAAACTGGCACACTAGAACAAGCCTTGGCGGAAGTGCCAGATGACCCCGTTCAGTTTGAGCGCTATCGCCAACAAGAGGCGATGGGCATGGCTGAGTGGATTAAATCTCAGCAACCAAAAGTCACGCCTACTGGCGATGTGTACGACCCTGCTTCGCGCACATTTATTCGCAAGCCTCAAGCTGAACGCGCGCCTGCTGCACCTGGCGCGCCTGTTGCGGTCATGGGACCAGATGGTAAGCCAAGGTATGTTAGCCGTGAAGATGCACTTGGCATGACACCGTTTACGCCTGCTGCGGTTAAATTTATGGGTGGTGGCGCGGGGGGCGGTGGCGGCGAAGGCGGCTCGCCAACCAAATTACGACCTGGTGAAGTTTACAACGCCAAACTTGATCGTGTTGAAGCAAAGCCCGGAAGCGAACTATACAACAAACAATCTAAATCGCATGCCAGCGACTACAAAGCCGCAAGTGGCACGCAGTCAAAGATGGATGAATCCATTGCCAAAATTGACAACATTTTGGATGTTAAAAACAAAACTGCATTTGAAGGTAACTTTGGTGGGTATAACGCGTATGGAACTCGCATGTTACCTGGCGAGAACAGTGATTTGCGTAAGTCTATTGACTCATTTAAGAGCGATCTTAAGATGGCCGGTTTGGAGTTAATTCGTCAAGGCGGATCAATTGGTCAAATGACTGAGCGTGAGTGGCCAATTGTGGAGCAAATGATTGCGTCTATTGACCCTGTATTGGGCGAAGAAAACGCACGTAAAGTTTTTGAAGATATTAAAACTCGATTTCAAACCATTAAAGCAGCCGCACAAGATGTATATGATACTCAGTGGAGCAGTACTCAATACCATAAAGGGTTGCGTGGCGGCGCTAAAGGCGGTGGTGGTGGGTCGTCAGATGTGCGCTCAGCGGCAGACGCAATCCTGAAAGGGAGTAATTAAATGGCATCCGCAGATGAATACGCAGCTTGGATTGTTAAAAATGCCGCCAAGCGAGGCACTCCCGAATTTGATACGGTAGCGCAAGCGTATGAGCTTGCAAAGCAAGAGGATGTGTCAGTTCCTCGCAAAACTAGCTCATTAGTTGATCAGATTCCAGGTTCTCGCGTAAAAGCCCCTCCTGCGCCAGAAGCCCCTCCAAAAAGATATGGCGGCCCATTACCCGAAGCGTTAATGGCGCCTATTGAAACGGCAGTCGCTTTGGGCACTGGCCTTGTTAGCGCGCCTATTGTTGAAGCGTCAAAAATTGGCGGTACGCTTTTTAGTGGTAAATACGGCACGCAAGAAGGTATTAGAGCAGGCGAAGCCGTAGGGCGTAAAGTTCAAGAATTTTTTCAGCCAGCCATAAGCCCAACCGCCCAAGGCCAAGTTGAAAGCATTTCTAACGCGTTAGCCAGTACTGGTCTGCAAGGCGTTCCATTAAACGTGTTGGGTGATTTACAGCGCGGCCTGACCCCTGCGTTGCGCGCCACTGCTGACACCGCCCGCGCGCCTATTGCCGCCCGCGCAGAAAAAATACAGCAAGCGCGGGTTGAACAAAGCTATGCTAACGCGCCAATGATTGAAGCAACGCAAGCTGCTCAACGAATTGGCGGCGCAGTTCCGCCCGCCATTTCTAACCCAACAAAAGCTAACGTCATTAAGGGTAAATTAGTCGGCCCTGAACTTGAAACACAATTAGCCAAAAATAATGAAGCTGCTGTAACTGAAAAAGTTCGTAAAGACCTTGGTATAAAACCAAATGAAAAGCTCATTCCTGAAGTGGACGAAGCAACTGGAAAATTAAACATCGACAGCCCAATCACGCGGGCGGTTGAAGAAGCCAGTACGCCATACGAAGTTATTCGTAAGATGGAAGCGTTAACAACACCCAAAGAATCAATTGATGCGTTGACTGCGTTAAAGCGGGCAGACACTATTGGCGGCGATACAAAAGTAGCCGCGATTAACGGTTTGATTGACGACGCGGTAACAAAACTGCAACAGACCACAAGCGGCGCGTTTTCAGGCGTGGGTGGCGGGCCTGTGGCTGTCGGACGTAGCGGCGCAGCCGTATTAGACGACGTTCGATCGCTACGCCGGGACGCGCAAGCCACTTATCGGGCGCAAAAAATTAACCCCGATCCGTTGGCCAGTGCCAAAGCTGACACCCAGATGGCCATTGCAAATATCCTTGAAGATATTATTGACGCCAACGCGCCAACGCCAAAAGTGTTGCGCGAGCTTAGAGAAGCGCGGACACGGATAGCACAAATTTACGAACATGAGCGTGCAATTAACTACGGGCAACAAAAAATTGACCCACAAGTGTACGCCAAGATATATGAAGAACGTAAAGGTGGCATGACAGGTCTTAACGCAGATATCGCTAAAGCCGCGTCGATGTTCCCCGATTACTTTACGTTAACGCCTGCTGAAATTAAAGCTCTGCCGCGTATTACTCGCGGCGGCGTAGGCGCTGCTATTGGTGCTGTATTGGGTTCTCCTCTTGGCCCCGCTGGCGCGTTAGCTGGAACAGCAGCAGGTATGGGTGTTGGCGGCGTGGCAAGCAGTGTGGCAGCACGCCGTATGGCAACGCCTGCATATCAACGCGCCAACGCTATGCCTACCGACTATCGCCCTGTCCCGCTAGGCGCGAACCCCGCTGACATTAATTACGCGCCCAATCAAATGGTGCCGTATAACTTTGCTCAAGAAACTTTTACCCCGCCTAACTTTGTGTTTGGTCGTTCAGAAGCGCAAGTTACGCCTTCTGCGCCCAATATGATGAATGCGTTGCCCGCGCCCACGCCGGGCGGCCCAATTAATGCTTTACGCGCAGAAGATGTACGCCGCGCTCAAATGTCTCGCACGTTGGGGCAGCAAGCTGAAGCACAACAAGCCGCCGCCGAAGCCGCCGCCCGTCAACCTACTCGCGGTGGTGCAATACTTGAAGTTGATCCCGTTACCGGCAAGGTTACTATTGGCGCCGAGGGTGGCCGTAACATTACGCCAGCTACTCAAGTAATTGAAAGCACTGGCAAGAGTTTGCAAAGCGCAGCCAATCTGTTGGCGTCTGGCAAATCGCCCGCTTTGATGACCGCCGAACAAAAGATTGCTTGGGAAAAAACCAAAGTTGATCTGGCCGAAGTCATGCCAGGCATGAAAGCCTTGAACGACAAAGCCATTGCTGCCAAGATGCAAGACCGCGCTTGGGTGCAACAGTCTTTGGACAAGGCACAACAACAAGCGCAAGCGTTTCAAGACATTGCCGCCCGCGCGACCAATGAGCGCTTACGTCAAACAGCAATAATGAAGCGCGAGCAAATGCTAGATTTGGCCGAACAGTTGCAAGATGCTTTGGGCGCGCGTCCAGTCAGTCGTGGCGGCCAAGGCCCCAAAACACGCAATTTCCAACGCAACATGTTGGCGCCAGAGCAAGAAGTCCAGAATGCTTTGTCTGAAAGAGCAGTCAAGATTGACCTAAAAGGCATGGCTAACAAATAATGGACACCCAAGTTTTATTTAACATCGCGGTCAGTCTGGCGGGGTTCTTAGGTGGGTGGATATTAAACAACATCTACCGTTCCTTAGAACGACTGGACACAGACGTTCGGGCGATGCCTTTGAACTACGTTGGCCGCGATGACTACCGTGCCGACATGCGCGATGTAAAAGACATGCTCGGCAAAATATTCGATAAACTCGATAGTAAGGTTGACAAATGAATGCGTTCGCTATTTTTTCTACTGCTGTTGCTACTGTCAGGGGCTACGGCCAAAGAGTCATGTCTCGTCTCCGACTTCTATGGGCTAAGTTGGCTAGGAAACCCGACTGAGCGCCACCAGCGTCTGTCTGATTGGCTGACGGCCAACGGCGACGTTTGTTCCACTGTTAGGTTGCTTGCAATCTGGAACAACTTGGCGCTATGGGCTGGGACTGCTGACAGCGGTGAATTAAGAGGCAAGGTGTTGTTTTACTACGCCAGAGCAATGGAAAGGGAAAAGAAATGATTGAAACCATTAGACTATTTCCGACAGTCCAGCCGTCCGGTTATCCTGACAAGCACGATCTTGCCCAAGCAAAGCTAGAAAAACAACAGCAAGTCAACAAGACGCTTGAGGTGGCCAAGCAAAAGCAAACCGAGTTGCAGGACATTGGGTTTGAAATCTATTGCCGGAAAGTCGTTCAAGAACGCCTACGCATGGAAATTTTTACTAACCGCAAGTTGGATATTTATGTATGAAACCTGTATCGAACACCAAAGAAAAACTGACGCTGTACGTCACGCTCATGGTCAGCACAACCTTGTGCATCTCGGTGCTGGCCATGGTCACGGCCTTTCTCCTTGGTTTGTGGGCCAAGGAAGTAGACAACGCCGAGATTTTCAAAATGATTTCGCCCGCTTTTTCTACTCTTATCGGCGGCATGATTGGGTTCCTGAGTGGTATCAAACTAATGCAGAACGAGGATGATAAAAAATGATCGGACTAGACGCAATCCTTAATATCGGTGGCAAGCTCATTGACAAGCTGATTCCTGATCCCGAAGCCAAGGCTCGGGCGCAGCTTGAACTGTCTAAGATGGCGCAGGACGGTGAGTTGGCTAAGATGGCCAACGAAACTGAACTGTACAAGACTGAGCAAAACAACCTCACACAGCGCATGCAGGCCGACATGGGGTCTGACTCTTGGCTGTCTAAAAATATTCGCCCTATGACGCTCATATTCCTTTTGGCGGCCTATTCTGGCTTTGCCATCGCGTCTATCTTTGAGTATGAGACACGCGCCGCCTACGTCGAGTTGCTTGGGCAGTGGGGCATGTTAGTGATGTCGTTTTATTTTGGTGGCCGCACCATGGAAAAGATCGCAGACAGGATTAAAAAATGAACCTTTCAGCACGAGAAAAAACAAATGCAACTTCTCGCGCTTGGTATCGAAGGAATTCTGAAAAAGCCCGTGAGTCAACTCAAAAATGGCGATCCGAAAACCCAGAAAAAATCAAAGCACAAAAAACCTTGTGGATGAAAAAACCAGCAAATAGGATGCGCCACACCCTTGGACAAGCAAAACGTCGGGCTAGTGAAAAAGGCATTGAATTTTCCATTACGCTAGATGATTTGTTGCCGCTTCCCAATGTATGCCCCGTATTAGGGATAAAAATTAATTACGAAGGCAACAATGGTCAGCGAGGCTTTGTAAATGACTCTCCATCAATTGACAGAGTTAATTCGTCTCTTGGGTATATAAAAGGCAATGTAAAAGTAATTTGCTGGAGAGCCAACCGCATAAAAAGCGATGCAACCATTGAAGAAATGCAAGCGCTTTTAGATTTTATGAAAAGGGAAACCAAATGAATCTTTCGCCACATTTTTCTTTAGACGAGTTGACGCATACCGACCACCGCGAGATTGACAACACGCCCACGCAAGACGAAATTAGCAACTTGCAACAACTGGCCAACTTCCTTGAGGAAGTCAAAACCGTGCTGGGCGGCAAGCCCATTATGATTTCGTCAGGGTTCAGGTGTAAGGCTTTGAATGATGCCGTTGGCAGCAAAGACACCAGCCAGCACCGGACTGGCTTTGCCGCCGACTTCCGTGTGCCTGGCATGACGCCAGACGAAGTGGTCAGGGCAATCATTGCCAGTGGTATTGGTTATGACCAAATCATCCGCGAGTTTGATCGCTGGACGCACATCAGCATTGCTGACAATCCGCGCAAGCAAGCGCTCATCATTGACAAGTCGGGGACTCGGGCGTTTGCTTAGACAGCGCGCGGTAGGCTTCAATGGCAGTCTTTAAGTCGCACTGCAAGTGCTGAAGCATGTCGTCCTGTTCGCACAGCTTGGCGTAAGCCTCATCGGCAAACTTGGCCAAGTTGGCTTGGTTCCATGTTGCAAAGTCTGGTCTGTTAGTCATTTGTTTCCTTCTTTGACAGCGGGATGTAATACTTAGCTGGCATCTTGGCGCTCTTGTCTAGTTGTTTGCGTAGCCAGTCGATGCCGCCAAGTTCTTGGAAGATCATCATGTGACGATCTGTGAGCCTGATCTGGCGTCCTTTAAGGGGTTCAAGTGGTTTTGGTCTTGGCACTTATCGCATCCTTTTAACGGGTAGTTCAATAACCTTCTCTGGTGGGGGCGGCTGCATGTTCTCGGACGGTGGCGTCCAGCCATGCTCACGCCATAGCGCCTGCACGTCTGAGCCGCGCTGGTAGTTAAACGTGCGGTCGTGCAGGCTCTTGCTTGGGTAGGTTATTTTAGTGCCTTGGGGTGGTGTCCAATTGATCATGGTTGTATTGCTCCTTTGAGTAGTTCTAGTCTCTCCCGCGCAACGCGCAGGGTGTTGTAGCGCTGGTGAAGGCGCTGAAGCATGGAGACGCGCTT
>Ga0181351_1000352_pt1 | contig 12739 bp, 20 predicted proteins | sample Su13VDMM15SD_FD_170485 | JGI IMG/M metagenome (GOLD analysis project Ga0181351, IMG submission 170485) | Freshwater viral communities from Lake Michigan, USA - Su13.VD.MM15.S.D | ecosystem: Environmental > Aquatic > Freshwater > Lake | place: USA: Michigan | collected 2013-07-16 | reverse complement strand
AAAAGGAATCTAGGCATACCACCTCCGGGATCTGTACTGCGCCCCGGTAATTTTGTTATGGTTCCCACAATCAATCCCTGGACTTCTTACAGGTTACTAACCTGGCTTGCCTGGCGTTGAATCATGGTAATAGATAACGCAGCTAGACTGTAGAAAGATAACTTTCTGCAGCATTGAACCAAGGGCCTTTCGGGCAAGACACTAGCTCCTAACCTGCCTTAGTCGATCGCGCAGGATCAACCGGTGAAGTGGGAGAGTTCTAGTGCTGGACTGGGGCTTAGCCTCTCGCAAGGTTATGGGCACACCGATCCTATGGCTACTAGCCTCAGGGGTATCAGTTCAACAGCCTGTCGGGAAGATCTAGGCGCCATGATCCGTCGTCTCGCACTCTCACCTTTCGGTTACTTTGTGCGACGTTCCGTTCAGGGCCAGATCAACCGGTGGCTGAGCTGTTATGTCTGCGAGTGGTTCTCCTCTCGCTTGATGCAAGCCTAGCACGTGATGGGCAGCCTGTCGATAAGATCTCGGTAAAACTTAACAATGTGAGAGGGAACTCAAAGGTTCGCAGGTCTCACCTAGTTAAGCCTTGGGATCCTATGACAGGAACCGCCGGGCTAGGCGTGGCGATTGGTTTCCCTCTCGCTTGAACCTATAATAACCACACTGTGAGCCAAACGTCAACCAGGTGAACCATAAGCGTTGCTTATCAATAGGTGAACCCTAGGGTAGTTGTTATCAATTATACATTTAGTTATATGTTATTAACTAAACAGCACTGTATAATTATTAACAACTAGCGCGGGGGGTGATAGGAAATAACTATTAAACAGTACTGTATAGTTATATGTAATCAGTACTGTGTGTTAGTTACTAGTTAATGCTATGTATTAGTAATGATTAATGTTGTTTGTAACCAACACTAAATAATAAATTTATTTATAACTGTGCCCCTCTAAGTAATTATATCTAAACAGTACTGTTTGATTGTCCTTCCTATCATCGCACACAGTTAGTGTCATTAACCTGCCCACACTATGTGTTATAACCTCCCCACAAGTTGGAAAGTGGCCTTTTTTTTAATATAGAAGCCTATCTGACACCGTCGTCGAGAAGGGTTTTGGTACCTTGCTGGTATTTTGGGGTCAAAACTTGATGTATCAACATAGTGATAGCCCCCAAAATAAAAAAAATCGGTTGAGCCAGCGTGGGCAAAACTTTTTGTTGTAGTAGAATGACTCAAGTTGTTCTTTAAGTAAGGCAATAAAAGCATATGGATCCTCGTGAATTTTTAGAACGTGCCATCGTTAATACATATGATTTTTTGATGGACCGTTTTGGTCAGCCTCTTGTCCAGAAGCCTATTCCTCCAAGTCGCCCAGCACCTAATTCTTCGATGGACGGCATACCATTTGGTCCTTATCAAGGGCTAATAAATCGGGCTGGAGAAGTTGTAAGAGACTTAAACAAGCAGACTGAGGAAAAAGAAAAATTTATACGTGAGTTAGGAGGGTATTGATTATGTATGAAACTTCTGGGGATAGAACTCGCGCTCTGCTGGATAGTTACATTAGTGAGTTGATGGCTCAAGACCCTAGCTTTGAAGTTCAAGATTACAGCCAGGAGGGTACCGATATTCCTTCATTTGGTTTTGAGAATAAATATGCTCAAGAACAAGGCGGACCTATTGCCAATTCATTCGAAATTGGACCAGGAGCTGTACCGATTGATGATGTACCGGTTAGGGGTGATTACCGTTTACCTTCTGTAGAAACGCAAGTTCGAAATGTAAATGGGCTACGAAAGTCCTTTGGCCTGGGACCTATAACTATCAAACAATACATGAGGGGAGTATGAACTTAACACCTGATAAAAACGAGGAGAGTACTGATTATGTATGAAACTTTTGAAGATAAAACCCGCGCTCTTTTAGATAGTTACATTGATAAACTGGCTTATTTACGCTATGACCCTGCTTTGACTCGGTCGGAGATCGAAGAGCGTGATTTTATAGAGTATGAAAAAAATAGACCTGTGCCAGGCACCGTGGTAGATCCTCAAAACCTTGATTTAAGAGAATACATGATTGAGGGTTTTAAAGATAACCCAAGATATGATCCAACATATGAGCCTATTGAGCGACTTGAATATTTACTGAGGCGCGGGCCTATAGCTTCTGCAGCACAGCCGGAATATTTTAGAGGCCCCCAAATTGGTGAACTTATGTCAACAATTCCTTCGGGTGCGAGCACTTCGCTGCCCACTAAAGGTTGGAATCCATCAATGATTAAGCCACCGGGAGATCCAAACTATAGACCTCCAGCCCAATATTATAGAATCGGACCACGAGGCGAGAAAATTCCATTTGTTTAGAGCGATCTCCTCATTAATTAATAAGTAATCAATGAGGAGAAGAACTAAAAATAAATTATTGAGTTATCAAGAGTTCAAGCTTGCAACTAGCTCATCGTAAAGTCCACCGCCACCAGGTACGTTTTGCTTACGTAAGAGTTCAGGGTTGTTATCTAGGTGTGTTTTGATTTCTTCATCAGTAAATCCCTGAGCTCGCGCTACTTTTAAGTCTTCGCCTCCAAAATAGTCTGGGTTAATACCATATTCATTTGAAATTTCGTCTGGACGCTCGGCAGGTGCTGTGGAAGCGAACTTAAATTCTTGAGTTTGGAGTGTACTGTTCATTTGAAGTGAGTCGGAAGTTTTGTGTGGACTCGCACAGCCTAGTGGGTGCAGCGCAAAGTAGATTGTTTTTGGGAAAAACTCAAAAAACTTTAATGTTGCGGGGCATAGCCACCCTGTTCGTGCCATTGGGTTGGCTTCTTGTCCTATTTTTTGTTTTGTGTACACAGCTCCTCCGTATTCTTCAAAAAGATAAGTTAAATAATTTGTTGCTCCCGGAAATTGCTGGTTACTAAAGGTAAGTCGGTACGTTTCAGCCTTGTTTTCGACTGTTTCGGCTATACACTCGTCAATAATCTCCGGAATCCCTGAAATAAACGGCTCGTGGACCAAATCGCGCTCAACATCAGTAAAACACCAGGTTCCTGCATTTCGGTAGAGCTCTAAAACAAGGATTGAGTTTGACATCGTGTAAAAAAAAAACGAATTTATCTGAGTTAGACTCAGATGGATGCGCATCATACATGACACAGTCTCGGGCCGAGTATGAAAATTTTATTAATGAAGCCAATATTCAGCCTCTAGGGTACCCACGCGGGTATCAAAAAGAAATTATTGAGCCTTCTGGCCCAGACGAAACTTTAGTATATCGTGATCGTGATGGTGTTTTACGTACTATGACTCCTGAGGAGCGGGAGACTAGTATCAGAATAAGACGATTTACGGAAGACCCTCGTAATCTTAGAGGGCTTATCGGAGATATAAATCTTGATTCTCGCGGTAGTCCAGTTTCAAGAGAAACTAGAGCGTATGCTGTTAACGATACTAAAGAACGGTTATTACAAGACGAAGAATTTAATCGAGCTGCTGAATTTTTAGATCGTAACTCTTTTTCCGATCGAATGAATTATGCAGGTCGAATAGATGATGCTTATGCAATGAGGCAACTTTTTGGTGAAGCACCAGAAGAATATGGTGTTGACCCTCGTGGTGAAGTACGTGATCTAGCATTCGAGTCCTCTACGATGGACAGAAATGCAACAGAAAATATACCTAGACAGAGAAATGAATTAATTCCAATAGATCGCGTTAGACAAACATCAGTTGGTTTGCGACCATCTATAATCTCGCAAGATTTAGATATCTTAGCTCGTAATCCTGAGGATTCTAGAGTTGACCTAGATACGCCTGCCGCACGAGCAGCACGTTTTCTTTCGAACCAATTACGTTTAAATTCACGAGAATATTACGGACAACCGATTGATTTGGGTTCTACGACCGGTGATCAACGTAATAACGTTATTCGAAGTTTAGTAACTCGGGGTCCTGAAGGCCTTACCGTTGGAGGGGTAACCCCAGGTAGTTTTGCTTATCAGCTTAGTGACTTAATGAGTCAGGCTAACCAGCAAGAGCGTGACGGCATTATGGATTACTTACGTAGTAATAGAGCTTTACCAGACTTTTTACCTTCTCCCACAGAACAGGAAGATGATTTTCTAGAAGATGATTACGATGATCCAATTAGACGAGCAAGCCCAGATGAAGTTAATGAGGCCATACGGGTCGATCCTATTAATAAACAATTATTAGATTATCCAAATGCTACTTCACAGCGTATAGCAGGAGATGCGTTACGAGCTAAGTACGGCAATTATATGCCGGACACTTACCCTAAACCGACCCCTATGGAAATACGAGAGTTAAAAGAGAACTTAAACGATGCGGGAGGCGATTATACAGCTGCTTTAGATAGCAATCCTCTTGTTGAAGCTAAGAGGGTAAAAGCTTATTATGAAAAAAAAGGATTACTATCTAAAATACAGAATGCTAAGAGTATTGATATTTTATCTAAATTTATAAATAAACCGTACCCCTCTGTAAGCACAAGACTAGCTGGCGTCGGTGGGGGAAGTTATGATCCAGCATCTGATTTACCTGATGATGTAGTAAGCAGAGCGGCTGAAAAAATAAATGTATTTGCCGAAGCTCCTTTTGTTCCTGATGAATTTGAACCTAAGATTCGAGAACTTTTTATTGACCAGGATACAGGAAAAAAATATAATGTACAGCTCAATAGAACTCCAAGGTCTATAGACATTGATGATCTTAATGAACTAAATACTAATTTTGTAAAAATGATTGCTGATAAACCTTTTGCGGGACTTTATGACGTTGATTTTCAAGTAAATGGTAGCTATTACCAAGATCCCAATACGCCGCCAGAGATTAAAGATAAGATTACATCTTTTGTTAGACAGCAAATGATGAATGGGCTCCCCCGGGGTGCTTTAGTACAAAATCAACCTCTCGAGAATGAGGGTGGACGTAAGCCAGGACCAAATAAAAGAGCTCAAGCGTATCAACGCGCTGGTTTTGGTGCTGAAACAGTGAGTAAACAATTTGCGTACTTAGATCCAGACACGGGTGGCACAGTTCCCGTTCAACCTTTTAAAACAGATCCTTACTTAAATAGAAATGTAGACGATAGTTATTTAAGAGGTTATTTTGCTGTTGATCCTGTTACGGCGCCTGTGCGTAAAAATTTAACCGGAGCTGCTGGGGGTGCTGCACTAAGCCTATTAAATGAGGAAGTAGCTAACGCAATTAAGAAAGATAAGTATTTAAAAGCTGCTGAGTTAGTAGGTAAAGATATTGGCATGGGTGCTTTAGCCGAATCTGCTATAAAGTCTGCTGGTAGAGGACTAAGTAAGTTAGCTCCTCAGTTAGCCGCTAATGTTAATCCACTTGTGGCGGGTATCGCAAGCAGAATAACTCCTCCTTTAGTCGGGTATAGTTTACTTTCGCAAGGTCGTCCAAATAGTACTCTTAGTGTTGTTCTGGATAAAGTAGCTAAATCAGGTTTATTAAGACCTCAAATCGGAAGTTTTGGTGTGCGTAGAGACCCTAAAACTGATATAGGTAAAAGAGTAGCGAACGAGGCAGGTTATTTTATAGATCAAGTACGACAGAATCGAGTCCCCTACCTGCCTGGTCGACTCTTTTAATTTAATAAATTCAATTGCACTTATACTGGATTAAAAGAAGCGTTTAGTGGCAATGACCTTTAGCTTTCCGACGGCTTTAAACCCGTTTAAGACAAAGACCCCAGTTACTAATTTAGGTAAATTTGGTAAGGCACTAAACCCTTTAAATCCTAGAAACTTGGCTACTGCGCTTCTCACGGAAGCTGTTATGGCTGTAACCGGAAAAGTCCTGCCAAAAGAAACAGCAGAGAGAGTAGGTTACTTTAGTTTTGGTCCTCAGATTGGCCTTGCCTTGAATATACTTGACGCAGGCAGAGTTGGTGCTAGTACTAAAGAGGAAGCAGATTTAATTAAAAGGTATTCACAATCTAGTCCTAACCTCGAGAGAGTACCTCTAAGACCTCCTGCGCCTGTAGAGCGAAGTATAGTACCTAGTGCACCAACATCAACTACTTTTGTAGCACCTACTGCACGCAGGCAGGATACTGCTCAGTATGTGCCCCCTAGGACCGAACCTCGTTCTGTGCCTGTGCCTGCAACTGCAACGCCACCGGTCGAAGAAGTTAATGAACTTGCTATGGAGTATACAAAACAAGGACTATTAGGTAAGGCTATGGCTAAAGGTGGTGAGTTACAGCGACGTTTATTTGAAGCCGGTGGTGCAGCAGGTATGACACCGGAGAACTTCATGAGTTTCGTAGAGGCTAATCCGGCTGTTGCTTATCGCGAGATGCTTCGTAGAGAAGCAATGACGCAAGAAACTGAAGCATTCGTTTAATTAGGCTTAGTCAAAGCATTCTTCGTTTTCTTGCTGCTCTGCTTGAATAGTATTTATAACGTCATCACAATTATATCTAGTACCAAAGTACTGGATTACGTAGTACTTTTTATTTTTATGTAGGGTACCTGCGGGATCACCCGGTGCGATTCGACCATTTTGTTTTGTCCACCGCAATCGACTCGGAACTGATGAGTCAATTTCTAGGTACTCTGAAAATTCGTGTTTCATGGATAAGCGTATGGGTTGGATCTTTATTACTTAATCTTGCAGGCAAGCTGCCAGCCTGTAAAGAGTGCAAACTCAATGCAGTTTGTTGCCGCTAAGGTACCTTCGACGCCTTGTTTTACTTCTGGGTGAGCGAAGTCATCGAAAATACAAACGCCACCAGGTTTTACCATGGGTAAATACAACGCAGTATCCCTAGCGACCGAGATGGGATCGTGGGCACCATCTATATATAGGAGATCAATCCAAGGATCTTGCCCAAAACGGCGGATTAGCTCAGGAAAAAACTCCCAACTGTACGCTTTAACAAGTTCAACTTTTGCTGCATTATTAGAAAGAGCAACGTTGCCACGTGCCGTTAACTCGATGTTGGCAAGTTCCGGGTAGTTGCCGGGATTTTCGTGGTGTTCAGCACTACCAGTAAAGGGGTCAATCGAAATTAGCCTTGAATCTGGGTGATCAAGATAAAAATCTGACCAGAAAACGGTTGAGGCACCTTCGTATACCCCAATTTCAACTACTTGTCTTTGTGCAGTCGGGTCTATTCGCATTCCTGCAGCTTCGTTGTTAGTCGAAAGCACCATGTCTGTGTTTAACAGAGCGTCGTACCAACCCTGATTTAGAGTGTATCGATCGTCTAGCTTCTTTTTGTTGCCTTCAATTTTGATTCGAGGTGCTTCTGTTGTCTGCTCTTTCATCTGAGACATCAGCTCCTTGAAGGAAGGCTTAGCACTCGTAACCATTGGAAGGGTTAGCATTTCCAGCATGCTAGCACTAATCTATTGACACGTCAGTTTTGTGCTGTTATGCTCTGAGTGTTAACACATGCACTGTATGAACGGAAAATCTGGCTTTGTCGCTAGTGCCCCCCAGCTCCCCTTAGTGGCTTTGATCTGGAAAGCACCCGAGTTGATTTCTTCTTTTATGATGTTGTTCGGTTTTTTCAGCCTCGTGTGGCTTTTACAGGCAAAGATAATACCTAGCTTTTTATCTCAGTCAGCTAACAGCAATCAGTGGCAGATGCTATATACAAAATGTCAGTTGTATCAAGAAGCTTCAGCTAGTTCCAGTGCTACAACTGGAAGCAATGTGTGGGGTTTTAGAGCTCATGTCGAAAAAGTTTGCACGTTGTGGGCGACAGAGCAGACGTCTCGATAATCCTAGTTACAGTAAGAACTCTCCTTTGATTAACTTGGCCACTAAATGTCTTATTTGAATCACAACTTACCTGATTGGTCTTGTTATATCCGTAATGAGTTCTTGTACAACCACGAGAAAGGACAAGGAGAGGTGTCGCGCTGCGATGTGCACTCCGTTGCGTCGATGGAGAAAAGAGTTCCTTTGTTTGAATGCTTCTTAGAGAACGGAGTTAATTGGACTCGTAGACCACTTCATTCACTTTGTTGGAAACCCGACGCTGTAATAGAACCACTTAATCAGATTATGTACTGGGATTGCTTTTCTTCTTATGTGGATGTTCAACGAAGAAATCGCCTTGCTGGGCTGAAAGCAGATCTTATCCGTCCTGACGGTATAAAAGTTAAAGGTGACTATATGTTCACGCTTGATTGGGCGTTTGAAAACAAAGGCATGACGGATTTTAACTACTCAGAAACGCCAGAGCATAAGTGTGCCCACTTATTCAAGGTCGAGACTGGGAATTATTATGCCTACCCAAACAATAGAGTTTTATGGTACGACAGTGCTTGGACTTTTAACCGTATTTCTGAGAATCCTGGGTACGAAATAGATACTACTGTGTACTCAGTAGAGAATACTAGATCGTTTGAAACGTCTAACCACTACATTTACGACATAAAAGAGGTTGTTTAATTTTTGTGTCGGTAACGAGCACTGACCCCTTGTGGGCGTAGCTTCATTCAATATTTTTAGGAATTGAATGAAGCTACTAGTTCTGACTTACTTCTTCATACCGCCCTTGGTGCCTTTCATTCCACTTTTGCCGCCACCCTTAGCACCTTTTCCGCCGCCGCCTTTAGTGCCGCCCATCTTAGTCATGCCAGCCATGAGTCTTAATTCGGAGTACATTTAATTTTAGTTTACTTTTGACTTTTTTACTTTTGACTGTTTGATGACGTAAGGAGTTTATTATGTTACCATACTGAGACAAACAGTTCTTTATGCGTCAATCGATCCCTGTTTTAGGTACAGCTATTGTCAACAATCCTTACTGGCTGCACAGATTGTTTATGAGTATCGACTACCCAGTCGATAATTTTGTCGTATTTAATAACAATGGTCGAGGTCAGATCACAGAAGCAGTCGACAATATCCGTAATTGCTCCAATCCGTTTGTAAAAAACGTTCACGTTACACATATGCCATCAAACATCGGATGTTCCGGTGCGTGGAATTTAATCATTAAGTCCTTCATAACAGCGAATTACTGGGTTATTTCTAATCACGACGTGATGTACGAACCTGGGTTTCTAGAAGAAATGAATACGAAAGCACAGGAAGACGAAGTCGGTGTAGTTCATGGTAGTAGTGGCGGTTGGGATATCTTTTTGTTGAAAGATTGGATGGTTCAGAAGTACGGTTTGTTCGATGAGAACTTATATCCTGGGTACTGTGAGGATATGGATTATGGTATGCGTTTCATTCACGATGATGTTAAGAGAGTTTTGTCCTTAGAGGCTGGTTATTACCACGGTAAGTGCAAGGACTACTCAGATGGCTCTCAGACTTGGCGTTCTGAGCCTCAACTGCAAGCAGCAATTCATGGTGCGCACGAGCTAAACAAGTTGTATTTGCACATGAAATGGGGTGAAGCGTGGCAATCGCACGTTGAAGGTGAGACCCATAAAACTCCGTTTGCTATTCCCGAATTGCCTATAGATTTTGTCACGTATGATCTAGACTTCGTCCGCAGTAAATACCTTGGATTCTAAAATGCCCAGTGTTCGCCACCACATTGAGACTTATTGTCTGTCAGTAGATGACGATCCTGCTGCTCAGTGCTTTGATGATTATCTCTTAGTATGTGGTGCAGTTTTATTTGCTTCACAAATTAAACTTGATTGCGCAAATCCGTTTGCGAATGCTTTCCCTGGCGATCACTATCGCTTACTAGCTGGACTTCTCCATCACGCGAAACCTTTATGTATCGTCGATATCGGTACACACTACGGGACCGGTACACGTGTCATGTGCGATTATGCACCAAAAGCCGAAATTTACACATTTGATATCGCCCCGTGGGAGTCACTTGAAACTACGTTCCTTAAGCCTAGTGATTTTGTAACCGGTGGCGGTAAGGTTACTCAGTATTTAGATGATTTAAGTGATCCACTTGTTTTTGATAGACATAAAGATCTAATAGATCGAGCTGATTTTATTATGTGTGATGCGCCAAAAGATGGGGTCTTTGAGGAAAAATTTTATCGATTACTAGCTGATATGAAACTTACGCGAAAACCCCGTTGGTTGTTTCTAGATGATATTCGTTTTACTTCTGAACTTTTAAGTTGGCGACGTGTCCAAAGTCCTAAGATTGATTTGACTTCTTTTGGTCACTTTTCTGGTACGGGTTTGGTTGATATATCTGAGGGATTTAAGTTTTATGATTGATGTAGATCAATTTTTATAGCATGCCTTTTTATTCTTCGCATCCAGCTGCCGGGTGTCTTTTTAATAACTTAAAAATTATCTTAGATGCTAAAAATTTGTCATCTTTTGCGCTCAGCAAGTTAGCTGATTTATCACCTACTACCACCCGTCGTATTTATTTGGACACAAATTACATACCCTCACCTGATGTCCTTGAAAAATTATGTCTATCACTTTATTGTAATCCTGGCGATTTGTTGGGTATTACTAGTAAACTGGGTTTATCTGTAACGGTGTGTTCAGGTGTTTAGTCCAGCAGATTACGAATTAGCTGCCCGCGTTATGGGTCTTCCCGTACCGCAAACTCCGGCTGAAATGGCAGCAGCCACTCCGATTACTGCCCGAGTAGTCCGTGAATTTGCACGTGGCATTCCCCCTATGCCTGGCATGGAGAGCGAAGGAATTTATACAGGAGCTACTCGCTCACTTAATGCGTACCCTAGCAATACTCAGCCTATGCTCCAGGCTCAGCTATCTTCTAGGTTACGTACTGAACCAGAACGCCCGCATGAAGATGATTATTTGATGGAGCTTATTTCTCAGCTAGACCCTGAGGAGTATGACTTGATTATGGATCTTCTGACTAAGCTTGCTGAGCAAGGTGACGAGCATATGGATATGTTGTCTAGTCAACGTCCTGCAGAATACGACACTCCCAATTTGGGAGCTAATTATTCAATGCTTAATGCGCCTTCATCTAGCAGAATTCCGCCCTCACAGGAATATCAAACACTTTCATGAATAACTTAACGCTTCGTCAAAGACAACTTAAGGAGCGCGATGTTCGTAAATTTGCTCCTGAATTAGATCCTAGTGCCTTCATGAGCATGTATATAGAAAGTAATTTCCCACAGACTGTGGCTTACCCTTCTGCTCAACAACTTGCTCTAGGATTAGAGAATATAAAACCGGAAAATCCGCTAAAATCAATGAAGAAACCGCTCAGCGGGACTCAATATGACAATCCCGGAGGTTCGTAATGGCTAGAGTTACTCGTTCAGGCGGACAAACAGCTTCTGGTGGAGGTGTTGGGGGTATGGGTCTACTAAACTCTGTTATTGGTGAGATAATTGCTGAGGTGTTTGCTAATAGTGTAGGTTCTGTAATAAAACCAGGTGGAGGAATAGTAGCTCCTCCTATTCCTGCCGCACAGGGTTCTAAATATACGCAGACTGCGCCTGATGTTATAGCTATTCAACGCCAGGTAGATGATGAGAACTCTCGTCGTGTACTGGTCAATGAAACAGCTCAAAAATTCGGGAGACCACTAATACCTTATTTAAATGCCCAGGAGATTATTCAAGGTATCGTCGATACAAATCGTCAACTAATGGACGAGGCTGGTGCACGTGAACGCGCTATTGCAGCGATTCAGGCCCAAGGTGAGGTTCAGAAAGCAATCGGCGGTGGTTTAGCAAATGCAATCGGTACTGGTTTAACAGGTAGTAGCCAAGTTATTAGTCAAGGTATCGCTACCGGAGGTCAACGTTTTGACAACCAAAGGCAGTTAGAAGAACTTTCGAGGGCAGTATAATGAGTTCTGGTCTTTTAAAATTATTATACGGTTTAAGTGGACTAGGATTGACAGCTGGTGCTGGTTATCTTGGTAGTGAACTTTCCAATCGAACCAGCAGATCACCAAGTTCAACTCCGCCTGGATCGCCTTCACCTGCTGGCAGCGTAAATCCGAACACCGGGGCCTCGCCTCCTTTTGTACCCGCAAATAATAATCCTAATTCTCCCGGTGGTCGACCTACTTATGATTCTCCACCTATTCCGAAACCTAGCGGTAATCAAGATATTGGTCAGCTTGAGGCGGTAATACGACTGTTCGATCAAACCTCGCAACGAGAGGCAAGAGAAAGTAGAGCATTTTATCCGCAGCGCACAGCAATTGACTTTGCTGATTTTGAAAGACGTGAAGCAATAGCTCGCGCAAATACACTTGAGCGTCAGCGCGAAAGGACTTCTCGTGAAACGGAACTAGCTACTATTAACGCGTGGCAAAAAATAACTGAAGCAAGCATAAATAGGGATACACAACTTGCTTATGGCATGATGAATTTAAGCGCAACATTAGGGATGCCGAACCCAAATGTTTTAACTGCGCTTTCTCCTGTAACCCAGCAGGCTATTGCTGCTTTCAAACCGGGGACTCCCGTTTAAAAAAATGACTGTTGCTGGAATTGCTGGTGTTTTGGGTCTAGGTCAACAGGTTTTGGGTCTGGGTCAGGGAATATCCAATCTGTTTGGAGGCGATAAAAGCGGTCAGAAAGCGGCCAACCAAGCCGCTTCTGATGCGAATTGGTGGGCCACGCAAACTGCTAACACAGGCGGTGGCGGCGGTGCTGCCATGGCAGCGCCTATAGATTACTATGCTCTGTATGGAGCTAAAGCAGCGGCAGAGAATAATCCTCTCACTGCAGCTATGCAGAGTCTTGGTATTTTACAAGGCTCTTTTGGTGGTGCCTTAGGTCTAGAAGGTAAC
>Ga0181351_1000350_pt1 | contig 12760 bp, 14 predicted proteins | sample Su13VDMM15SD_FD_170485 | JGI IMG/M metagenome (GOLD analysis project Ga0181351, IMG submission 170485) | Freshwater viral communities from Lake Michigan, USA - Su13.VD.MM15.S.D | ecosystem: Environmental > Aquatic > Freshwater > Lake | place: USA: Michigan | collected 2013-07-16 | reverse complement strand
CTGGCCTGCAGGGGGCCGCTGACGGCGCACCCGTTGAGGGCATGAGCAAGGTTCGGCACCCGCTCCTGCTTGAAGCGGTGCTGCGCTTCCAAGCCAACGCCCGTTCGGAATTGCTGCCCACCGACGGCCCGGTGAAGGTGCGCGACGACGCTAATGATTCAAGCGTTGACAGGGACCGGCTCGCCGACGCCCTCGAAAACGACATGAACCACTATCTCACCGCCACCGCAACGGAATATTACCCCGACACCGACCGCATGCTGTTCATGCTGGGTTTCGGTGGGTGCGCATTCAAGAAGGTGTACTTCTGCCCGCTCCGCAACCGCCCGGTCTCCGAATCGGTCGATGCCGACGACCTCATCGTCAACAATTCGGCGACGGATCTTGAGAACGCCAAGCGCGTAACCCATCGCATCTTCATGTCGCAGTCGACGATTCGCCGGATGCAGATCCTTGGCGTTTATCGCGACCTCGACCTCGTGAACCCCTCGATTCCGAACTTCGACGCGGTGAAGCGCGAAGAGGCGGCACAGCAGGGCAAGACTCTCGGATCCAACAACCCCGATGACCGCGATCGCGAGATTTACGAGTGTTATTGCGAACTGGACATCGTAGGGTTTGGCCACCGCCATAAGGGCAAGCCGTCGGGCCTCGCCATTCCGTACCGCGTCACCATCGACGTGGCTTCGCGCGAGATCCTGTCCATCGTTCGTAACTACGACGAGGAAACGAAAGATCTGCCCGAAAAGCGGGTGAACTTCATCAAGTACACGTTTATTCCGGGCATGGGCTTCTACGACATCGGGCTGTTGCACATTCTCGGCAACGCCACGAACGCCGTGACTGCCGCATGGCGCGAAATGCTCGACGCCGGCATGTTCGCCAACTTCCCCGGCTTCCTGATGGCCGACACTGGGGCGCGGCAGAACACGAACATCTTCCGAGTCCCGCCGGGTGGTGGCGCACTGGTGAAGACCGGTGGAATGCCGATCAATCAGGCGATCATGCCGCTGCCGTACAAGGAGCCCGGCACGGCGATGATGAATCTCGCGATGAACATCGCTGAGACTGGTCAGCGTCTGGGTGGAGTCGCCGAAATAGCGGTGGGCGAGGGCAAGCAGGACGCCCCTGTCGGCACCACCATTGCGCTCATCGAGCAGGCCCAGAAGGTGATGAGTTCGGTGCACAAGCGCCTCCATTCGGCGCAGGCGCAGGAATTTCAGCTTCTTCTTCGCTGTTTCCGCGAGAACCCGACTTCGTTCTGGCAGCGGTGCAAGAAGCCGTCCTACCCGTGGAGCGAGCAGACCTTCCTCACGGCGTTGAATGACTGCGAACTCGTTCCGCAGGCGGACCCGAACACGTCGAGCCACACCCAGCGAATCATGAAGGTCATGGCGCTGAAGCAGATGCAGGCGCAGAATCCGAGCCTTTATGATCCGATCGCCATCGACACCGCCGCGCTGAAGGCGCTGGGATGGAGCAATCCGGAGCAGTTCTTGGTGCCGCCAAGCGCCATGGGCGCTCCGCCGCCCGAACTACTTGAAAAGCAGGCCAAGTCACAGAATGACTCCAAGCGCGCCGACGCTTCGATGATGGACGCCCAGACCCGCGCCGAACAGGCGAAGATCAAGGCCCAGATCGACATGCAGAAAGCCCAGCTTGAGATGCAGCGGGCGCAGGAGCAGATGGACATCGCCCGCCAGACGGCGCAAGAGAAGCGTCTTGACCGCGAGACCCGCGAGCGAATCGAACTGGTGAACGTCGCCGAGAGGCTCGCCGTGCACCCGTACAGCGCCGGGCTAGTTCAGCCGTTGCTCAAGCCCACCATCGAGAAGATCGCGTCGCAGGAGCTTGGCGTGACTGGAGAACCGCAATGAACCCCGAACAGATTCGCATGATTCAGGAGCGTCTTGCGGTGCTTGGGTATCGCGTCCCAGTCACCGGAATGATGGACGAAGCCACGATGCAGGCCATCGCGGCGTACAACACTATTCAGCGACCCCGCGAAGCCGGCGCGTTTAATGCCCAGCGATATCCGATGGGTGATTTCACGCTTCAGAGTGGCGAAGGGTTCGCACCGAGGGGGCAGACGCCGACCCTTGGAGCCCCTTCGTCGGGTCTCGCTCCGTATTTGGGGCCACAAGAAAAGCTCCCCACATACTCTTCGCCCATGATGGCGGGGTCTCAACCTATCATGGAGTATGGATTCGCGCCTCGGGAGGCACCCGTCGAGTCGAGCAGCGGCCCAGTGCGCACTCGCAGCGTAGCCGGAACAGGTCAGCCGGAACCGGAACCCACGTCCGAACCCCGTCCGATGACGATTCGGAAAACCCCGACGGCGTTTCCCGACCACCCTATGCCTCCTCCGAGGCCCGTCGAGATGGCGAGGGGCGTTCTTTCGGCCCCCAGCGCGTCCGGACCGTCGTCAAGAGACCTTTGGACCCGTTATAATCGTACCGAAGACCCCGCCGACTTTGTTCGGGCGGATCAGGCGATGCTCGCGGGGCGTGCTGCGGGTGGTCGAGCACCTTCTGGAGGCGGCGGAAAGCACGACGCCGTTTCGAAAGCCCTTGAAATCATTCACCACCTCATCATGAGGGGTCGCTGATGTCCGACAAAGCCATTCGTAACGCTCTCCGTAACGCCCGCAATGTGGCCAAGAAGCCCAAAGCAGACGTAGACAAATATCAGAAGCGTTACATGCGCCATATTGAGCGCACCGGAATGGCCGACGGGGGCGCTCCAGCCCCTCAGCCGAACGAGATGGGATTCTACAGCCACGGCGCGTATTCTGCGGCGAATCTTCCGCAGGCCAAGGGGACTCCTCAGCAGTTCCGAGCGGCCCTTGAGAAGCAGGGCGTGAAGCCCGACGAATTCCTGCATACCGGGTGGGACGACGCATTCGCTAACCGCCCTTCGGTGACGCGCGAAGAAGTGGCCGAACACTTTACCAAGAACGCCCCGCAGATTAACGAACGCGTTCTCAGACAGGGGAATTTTAAATACGCGGCCAACGAAGGCGGCATGAACGAACTCGCCGAAGACGCGGCGTATTCGCCAGAGCTTTATAATGAAGTCACTCGTGGTTACGACGCGGTTCGCCGCCACCACGAATTCGAAGACCCCTCCGAAGTACAGGATTATCTGCTTAACAACATTCCCGAAATCCTCGATGGCTACATTCGTTCGAGTGGCGGCCAGTACAACGACACCAAGTACCAGAAGTATTTGATCCCCGGCGGCGAGAATTACCGGGAAATGCTGCTGAAATCGGCTGATCCGGAGACCCTTCCCTCGAAATTCGTGGTCATGGGGGCGTTTCCGAGAGAATTTGACACCCGCGAAGAGGCGGAAAAGTATTACAACAACATCACCAATCCTCCGGAGGGCACTTCGGAGGACATTCGTGCAATGCTTCAGCGAAAGTTAGATCGTTTCCCGGCTAGTATATACGAGCAGCCCGGCGAATATAAAGATCCTACAAACGTCTACGAGTCTTCTCATTGGAGAGATCCTAACATTCTTGCGCACTTGCGCATGTCCGACCGTACAGGCCCCAACGGCGAAAAGATTCTTCACGTCGAGGAAATCCAGTCTGACTGGGCTCAAGAGGGTCGTGAAAGAGGATTTCATAGTCCCCAGTACTTCAAGATACATAAGGAACTAGATTCGGTTAGAAATCGTATCGACGAAATAGACGATTTCAATTCCGAAGAGTCTAGGCAACTGAGGCAGCGTCGCGATTCGCTGAAGATCCAGATTGCAGAGGAGGGTTCGACCCCTCTTGCCCCTTACGTCGACAAGACCGACAAATGGGTGGACTTCGCACTTAAGCGCGTCCTTTCGGAAGCGGCGCAAGGCGGCTACGACGGCATCGCCATCACGCCCGGTTCCGAACAGAGCAAGCGATACAAGCTGAGCAGGCCGGTAAGCATAATACAATATTTCCCAACAACGCAGACCCTTAAAACAATCGACGAAGATGGGGCGGTTGACCTAGAAAGAAGGAACATTAAGCCAGAAGAGATTTCAAAGCATATTGGCAAACAAATGGCCAATAGTCTGTTAAGCGAAGAGAACGCCATACCCAACAAGTACAGCGAAGGCATCCTTTTGCACGAACTTCGTGGAGAGGGCATGTCGATCGGCGGGGAGGGCATGCGGTCGTTCTACGACAACATCGTACCCAATCAGCTGAACAAGATGGTCCAGAAGATGGACAAGTCGGCGAAGGTTCGCATGAGCCATATGCCGGTGTCCAATCAGCATGACCGGCTGCATTACCTGCCCGTCACCGACGCGATGCGCGAGAAGATTCAGCGCGGCCTGCCGACATTCGCCGAAGGCGGCGTCGTTCCCCGTTACTTAGAAAAGGTTCATAAAAACCCTTCTGCAGCTACTATTAAGAATATTGCCAAAAATTCTTATTACGAAGGTGCACGAATGGCGATTGATCACGACGGCAACCTTTGGGTAGCGTCAGCTGACGAGTTTCTTCATAGGGATCTTGGTGGTGGGTCGGATAATCATGCAATTATGGGATTCATCAGGCACGATAATGGCAATTATTCGTACACCACCCTGAACCCAGAGACATACAGTAGCGAACTACAACGTCATCCGCGTTTAGACAAGCTTGAACAAAGCGGAATTCCGTATGTTGAACGCGATGAAAACTTCGCAAAAGGCGGCGAGGTAGACCGTCTCGACATCGACAAATACCCGACGCACTACATGCCCGAAGTCGGGCGGCAGGTGATGGCCGATGGCGGCGAATCCGCCAAAAAGGCATTTAAGCCGGACGGGTCCCTTAAGTCGGACAAGGGGTACATTTACCACGGCACTAATCTTGAGAGAGCCGAACAAATCGCCAGAGAGGGTATGAGGTTATTCGACCCGAGCGAATTTACTGAGCAGGATTCGTGGCCGGATGGGTCGACTAACCCGCGAGCCTACTTCAGCCGCAACGCTGGGTACGTGCATTCGTTCCTTCCAGAAGAAGGGGAGGGCGTGGTTCTACGGGCCAAGGAACCCGAACACGCCAAGACGGAAAGATACACCAACGACGTCTACGTGGAGAAGCCTCTTCCTCCGCATCACTTTGAAGTGTTGAATGATAGCGGCGAATGGGAGCACCTGCCTTCGTTCTTCGAAGGAAAGGCTGCCGGCGGTTCGGTAGTGGGTTTTGCCGGGCCAGACAGCTCGCCGTCCTCTCTTTCTTCTACCCCCACCACCTCCCCGTCTCCCCCTATGTTGTTTTTTAAACCCTCTAAAAAAGAAAAAATAAAAACAAACGAACCAACGCGTCCGCGTTCGGAGAATTCTAGCGTGAAGAAGGCCCTCATGTTAACATCCTCGACGTTGCATGGAAGGGCTGGTCGGGGGACGCCCCGATAAGATAAAGGTGATCACCCATGTATGACCTTGCCAAAAAAGGCCGTGAGGCCATGAAAAGTAAAGCTCGCCGTCTCGCTGGAGAGAAGGTGGGTAAAGTGGATTCTTCGGATTGGTCGCCGGCGGAGCTTCTTAACGGCGACGTTAAGACCGGCATGCGCCCGATCTCGCGTCGTGCATATAAGACGGGCGGCAAGGTTATGGGCGAAGAGTGCGCCCCTCGCGCCGACCGCAAGCCCCGCAAGGCAGGCGGCAAAGCCGATAACGAGAAGGCCGAATCCGCTCAGTACGCCAAGGCGAAGGTCAACCGCGACGTTAAGGCGGCCAATGAGCAGCGCCCGGGCATCAAGCATGTCGGCGCTCTGAAGACCGGCGGTCGCGCGAAGAAGCAGCATGGTGGATCAAACCCCGGCAGCGACGCCATTGGCGATCTGATCCGCCGCGACACGACGCCCGTTCCGGCCCCCGACAGGCGTCCGCTCACCCCCGCCGAAGCAGGCATTAGGCCCGGCCCCGGGGCATATGAGACGGAGCGCGAAGAAAACGCGGCGGCCTTTGATGCGCAGCAGCGCCGCAACGAGCGCGCTAAGCCTCAGAACCGCAAGGCCGGCGGTCGCACTAGCGCCAAGACCGAGAAGAATCCGGCGCAGGCCAAGATGCACAAGGCCCCCGTGGTCAAGCCGTCTTCGGACAAGCCGACCAACATGTCGACTATGGCCAATGATAACGCCAAGGCCGGTGGTGGGTACGTCTCTCACGGCACCGCTCGTGGCAAGCCTGTCATCCCCGGCATGAAGAAGGGTGGCCGCACCAAGAAGCTCGGCGGCGGGGCTCTCATGGGTGGCATCCTTCCGGCCATCGCGATGGGTGGCATGGGCGGCAAGGACAAAGACGAGGGCAAGAAGGCCGGTGGCCGCATCGCCCGCAAGTCTGGTGGTCGCGCCAAGGGCAAGACGAACATCAACATCGTCATCAACACCAAGCCGACTGGCGACGCCGCCGCAGCGCCCGGACTCGATGCGATGACCGCCCCGGCTGGCATGCGTCCTCCGGGCGGCGTGCCGGTTCCGGTGCCGTCTCCCGCTCCGGGTGGCATGCCTATGCCCATGCCGATGCCCATGCCCGCCGGTGGCCCTCCGGGAGGCCCTAATCCGCTGATGCGTCGTCGTGGCGGCAAGGTGTACCGGTCTTATAAGGACATGGACGCTGGAGCCGGATCTGGGCTGGGCCGTCTTGAGAAGACGGAGATCCAGTCTCGCAAATAATCCCCCGCCTTGCGCGACTGTCGGGGGATTACAGGGACCAGACGCCATCCCCTCTTTGGTGTCTGGTCCCGATCAAATTAGAGGGGCCGCGAAGAGGGGCGGATGTTAACCAAATATGAATTAACGATTCGAGAATGGAAGAAATTCGTCGCCGAAGAAGAGCTACGAATCAAAGACATCCTAGCCGCAGGGATTGCGGTAAAGAATTACGATGATTATTTGCGTCTGGTGGGACGCATTGAAGGGCTTCGTTCGGCCATCGACTTCATGTCCGAATCGGAGAAGGAAGTAGAGCGCAACTACTGAGAGGGAAATATGCCTTACGCTCCTATGATGCACGACGTCGACCCCAAGCAGAAGATCTTGGACGAGATCGGGGACATTTCGAAGTTCGAAGTGTTTAACAACCAGATCCTCGTGGCCGTGTACATTCGGCCCCAGAAGACCAAGAGCGGCATCTATTTGTCGGATAAGACCACCGACGAGGATCGCTTCCAGTCCAAGGTGGGGCTCGTCATCGCCAAGGGACCCGAAGCTTTCCAAGACTCCACCGGCGAATGGTTCAACAACGTCACCATCGAGATGCACGACTGGGTGGTCTTCCGTCCTTCGGATGGGTGGAATGTCACCGTGAATGGCGTTCTGTGCCGGATGATGCAGGACGCTCAGGTCCGGGCGCGCGTCGCCCATCCTGACATGGCTTATTGAAAGGAATGACCATGGCTGACGACAATAAGATCGTTAACGAACCCGATGAGAACGACATCGAAGTCGTATTGGAAGACGATAAGGGTCACGAAAAGCCTATTGAAGTCGTTGCAGAACCGGAAGAGTCGGTCGAAGACCCCTCTCTGGCTATCCAAGAGCTTCGTAAAAAGATCCAAGAGGCCGAAGCGAGGGCCAAGGAAGCCGAAGACCGCGCTCGAAACGAGTCTATGCGGGCCAAGAGGGCTCTCGACGAAGTTGAAGACACCAACATCCAGCTCGTCAACAACGCCATCGAATCCGTCAAGTCTGACAACGCCAGTCTGAAGGTTAAGATGCGTTCCGCGTTGGCGATCGGTGACCACGAGGTAGTCGCGGACATTCAAGAGGCGATGTCTCTTAATTCCGCGAAGCTTCTTCAGCTTGAGAATGGCCTCGAAGCGATGCGAGCGCAGGTTCGCAAGCCTCCTCAGTCGGTCGACATCCTTGACGACTTCAAGTCGAAGGTGTCCAGAAGGTCCGCTGAATGGGCAGAAGCCAATCCGGAGTACATTCGGAACCCCCGACTGTTCCAGAAAGTGGTCGCTGCGCATAATCTCGTGACCGCTGATGGGGTCGCGCCCGACACCGACGAGTATTTCTCGAAGGTCGAGAACATCCTGGGTATTGGGAGATCTGTCGAAGAGGCTCCCGCACCCCAGTCAGCACCCCGTCGGGCACCCGCTTCGCCCGCTGCCGCGCCCCCTTCGGCTCCCCCGTCCCGTTCTTCCGCCACTACGGGGTCCAAGCCCAGTGTGGTGCGGTTGTCGTCGGAGGAGCGGGAGGCCGCTCGCCAGTTCGGGATGACCGACAAAGAGTACGCGAACGCTAAACTAGCCCTTCAGAAAGAAGGCCGTCTCAACTAAGGAATGACGTCATGAATCAGAACGCCAACAACAAGACCTCTGAATCCGCCAAGGCCCCGCTTCGCCCCGCGATGCGTGAAGAGAGCCCTGCGGAACGCGCCGCCAAGCGCGCCGCAGCGATTCGTCAGCACATAGCCGGTGATGAAGAGGGCACGGACGAGTTCTACGTCCCCTCTCACTACATCCCCGACGGTTGGACCTACGAGTGGAAGCGCCACACGGTCTACAATCAGGAAGACCCGGCGTATCAGGTCCATCTGGCCCGCGACGGGTGGGAGGCTGTTCCGGCTTCTCGCCATCCCGACATGATGCCTTCTGGCGACCACCCTTACATTTCTCGTAAGGGACTCATCCTCATGGAGCGACCGAAGGAAATCACTGATGAAGTCCGCGCGATGGATCTCCGCCGCGCCCGGGCTCAGGTGCAGATGAAGGAGCAGCAGCTCACCAGCGCTCCCGATGGTCAGTTTGGTCGTGGGCATTCGGATACCCGTCCGAAGCTCAATAAGTCTTACGCTCCGATTCCGGTTCCGGAAGGCTGACGACGCATGGGGTCCGAGGTGGTTTCTCGGACCCCATTGACAAATGTTCAATTCTAAGTTTACAATCGTATTACATCTCCGCCCGGTGCTGGAGATTAACCTATCCGGTTACTGAGTCGCCCCGGCGCGCGATGAAGGGCCACTCCTGAAAGGGAGACGGCTTTCATGCCGAACAATAACGCACCCTTTGGATTCATTCCGTATCGTGGGAATGGCGCTGCGCCGACCTACGAACTTGCGGCCCGCTACATCAAGTCGGACAATACGACGAAGATCTTTCAGGGCGATCCCGTAATCCCCCTGACGACTGGGTACATCACTCAGATGTCTGCCGGCGGCACCGTCCGCTGCGAAGGCATTTTCTGGGGGTGCAAGTACCTCTCCACTTCCCAGAAGCGCACCGTTTGGTCGAATTTCTGGAACGGTGGCGACGCCTCTTCGGACGTTGAGGCGTACATGTACAGCAACCCGCAGATGCAGTTCGAAGTTCAGTCTTCGGACAGCGGCGGCACTGCTGCTGTGGCGTTCGCCAACATCGGCGAATACGTCAACATCGGGTATGGCATTGGCCTCTCGGGTACGCCGAATGGTAACACCGCGACTGGCCTGTCCACGGCTTCCGTCAACGTCGCCACGCTCGCCACCACTGTCACGCACCCGTTCATCGTTGTCGGCCTCATCGAGTCGCCCCCGACCGCCGAGGGAACCGATGCGGCGTCCGAGTACAACCGCGTGATCGTTGCCTTCAACAACGCGTCCAGCCGCACCAACGGTGCCGGCCCGACTGGCCTCGCTTGATAGGAGTAGTCTTCCATGGCTGTCAATCTTTCGGCAATCAGGGACCTGCTCCTCCCCGGCCTCCGTGGCGTTGTGGGCAAGTACGAGCAGATCCCGTCCCAGTACGACAAGATCTTCACCAAGCATGAGTCGAAGATGGCTCTGGAGCGCACCGCTGAGATGCGCTTCCTCGGTCTGGCTCAGCTGAAGACCGAAGGCGGTCAGACTGCCTTCGACAACGGCGCTGGAGAGCGTTTCATCTATAACCAAGAGCACTCCGAAATCGGACTTGGTTATGCGATCACCCGCAAGGCGATCGATGACAACCTCTACAAGAGCCAGTTCATGCCGTCTAACCTCGGCCTGATCGAGTCCTTTCAGCAGACGAAGGAAATCTACGGCGCTAACGTTCTGAACACGGCGACGACGTACAATGCGTCGGTCGGCGGTGACGGCGTGGCCCTGATTTCGACGTCCCACCCGATTGATGGTGGCACGGTGGCGAACCGTCCGGCGGTAGACGTTGACCTCAACGAGGCGACGCTGTTGAACGGCATGATCTCCGTCCGTACCAACTTCAAGGATCAGGCAGGACTGAAGATGTTCGCCCGCGCGCGTCGTCTTGTCGTCCCGCCGCAGCTTGAGCCCGTCGCAATCCGCCTCACGAAGACGGAACTGCGTCCCGGCACGGCAGACAACGACGTCAATGCGATCATGATGACTTCTGGCGGTCTGCCCGAGGGCTACATGACCAACGACTTCCTCACGTCGTCCCGCGCTTGGTTCCTGCTGACCAACATCGACGGTCTGTCGTACATGCAGCGTATTCCGTTCGAAATGGACATGCAGGTTGATTTCGTCACGGACAACCTGCTGGTCAAGGCTTACGAGCGTTATTCGTTCGGATACTATAACTGGCGTTCGATTTTCGGATCGTTCCCTACCTGATGCTGCTGGCGGGGCTTCGGCCCCGCCATTCCACCCGGGTAAATTTAGCTGAACGGACAGTCCCGGCTGACACTGTGCAGACTGTTCAGCAAACCCTCGCACAGGAGGTCTAAATGGGCACTACTACCTTCACCGGTCCCATCAAGGCCGGCAACGTTCTCGACACGACCGGCACCACAGCGGGTTTGATCAAGAACGTCGGCTTTGTCGAGATGGCGCAGACCGCGCGTATTACGCAGGCTGGGACTGCAACGGCGGCTTTTACGGGGATTGTCATCCCTGCATACAGCCACATCCTGAACGTTCAGTTCCTCACCACTGTCGGGTTTACCGGAGCGGCTTCCACGATCAGCATCGGCACAAGCGCCACATCGACGGAGCTTGTGGTTGGGGTCAGTCTTGCCAACATCGGCCAAGCCTCGGCTGGTCCGGGCACGGACGCTACGCGGACGGCTACGTGGACGAATGTCGGTGCGTCTGACGTACTGATCTACGCCCTTTCCGCAAACACCGGTGACGGCGTCACCGACATCGTTGTTCGCTACGTTCAGGCTGAGAACGCCTAATAGGAGGCTTCCATGGGTGCTTACAAAGGCAAGGCTTCCACGATCAAGGAAGCCGATGAGAAGACCGACGGATTCAAGAAGGGCGGCAAGGCTATGGCCAAGAAGGCTATGCCTCCGATGATGAAGAAGGACGAGCGTCCCGCGCGTAAGAGCGGTGGTGGCGTCTTCTCTTCGGCGGCCTCTGGTACGCCTCGCGGCAAAGCGTCTCACTACTGAGCCTACCCCCTTCCGGGTTTAGTGGCGAGCAGCGGGGGCCTTCGTGCCCCCGCATTCATATTGGGGATAAGAATGGCCAAATCTCCCGCGTGGACTAGATCCGAAGGAAAGAACCCCGAAGGCGGGTTAAACGAAGCGGGGAGGCGTTCGGCCAAATCCCAGGGCATGAATTTAAAGCCCCCTGTCTCCAAAGAGAAGGCGGCAAAGAGTCCTGCGGCAGCTTCCCGAAGAAGTTCATTTTGTGCTAGAATGACCGGTATGAAGCGCAAGCTTACTGGTTCCGCTGCGGCGGCTGACCCAGACAGTCGGATTAACAAATCTCTCAGAAAATGGGATTGCTAACATGGCATCGAAACCGTTCTGGGAAAAAGACGCTCCTAAAGATGCTAAAGAGCGTAATATGAGCCGTCAGCAAGTTAAAGAAGCCAAGGCTCGCGCTAGGTCAGCCGGTCGGTCTTATCCTAATCTGGTGGATAACGTCACCGCTCTTCGTGCCGGTAAGAAAGGATCCTGAAATGTTTATAGGCAATATTACGGCTTCCGGCGCTGGCCGCAGTTCCGTCGTCGCCCCGGACCATTTTCAGGCTCCGTTCAATATTGGGATCGTCGCCAAAGTTACTGGTACGATCACCTTTAGCATCGAGTATTCGATGGGCGATCCCATGTCAGCTGGGTATGCTGCTGCGTCGCAGACGTGGGTGGCTGCGACCGGCTTCTCGGGCATTTCGGCCACGACTGGGGGCTCATTGACTGTGCCTTGCCGTGCTATCAGTGTGAATGTGGCTTCTGGCGACGGCTCCGTTGTCGTTGAGCTTATTCAGGCAGGCCCTGTGTAAGGAGCGCCCCAATGGCGACCAGCGGCACATACACGTTCAATCCCGGCCTCGGCGAGATAGTTCTGTACGCTTATCAGAACATCGGCGTGCGTCCGGCTGCGTTGCTTCAGGAGCACATGGATTCGGCGCGTATGGCGACGAACATGATGCTCGCCCGCTGGTCGAATATGGGGGTGAATCTCTGGTGCGTCGATCTGATCACGACGCCGTTGGTTCAGGGCACGGCGACGTATCCGGTCGACGCAAACACGGTAATGATCCTCGATGCCTACATCGTGTCCGACAGCATCGATCGCATCATCCTGCCGATCAGCCGCACTGAATACGCGTCTTACCCCAACAAGGCGCAGCAGGGATTCCCGACCACGTTTTGGTTCGATCGTCTGATCTCGCCGACCGTCACCGTATGGCCCGTCCCGGACGGATCCCAGACGAGCCTCAAGTATTACCGCGTGCGTCGTCTGCAGGACAGCAACCTTCAAGGTGGCGAACAAGTCGAGATCCCGTATCTCTGGCTCGAAGCGTTTGCAGATGGTCTGGCGTATCGTCTGGCGCGAATTTGGGCTCCTCAAGTCGCGGCTGGGCTAAAGGCCCAGTCTGATGATC
>Ga0181351_1000349_pt1 | contig 12771 bp, 18 predicted proteins | sample Su13VDMM15SD_FD_170485 | JGI IMG/M metagenome (GOLD analysis project Ga0181351, IMG submission 170485) | Freshwater viral communities from Lake Michigan, USA - Su13.VD.MM15.S.D | ecosystem: Environmental > Aquatic > Freshwater > Lake | place: USA: Michigan | collected 2013-07-16 | reverse complement strand
AATCTTTTAAGATGATTATGGTTGTACGTAATCCATATGATAGAATTTTAAGTTTATATAATCATACTGTTGAAGAGTTTACTAGACCCGTTATCAAATCATTCGATGAATTCATAGATATATTAGATGCTAGGAGCAAAAACGATAGTGTTGCTCTATCATTACTTTCTTCACGAAAGTATGATTCTCAAACAACATGGGTTAATGATCCTAACAATTTCAATGTACACACATTCAAATATGAAAAGTTGAATGATGGTTCAATTGAAAAGTGTTTGAATATACCAAAGTTAGATATACCTCAAGAAAATTATAATACGGTTCATGCAAATGGTCAGTTGTTATCGGTTGATCAAAAACGTAAAATCTATTCAATATATCAGGAAGAATTTGAAATCTTTCAGTATGCTAGGTTAATTAGAGATGTTAGTCTTCTACCGTAAACGGTCATAAAAAAGTAATAGAAATGGTGCGGGCGGCCGGACTCGAACCGGCACGCAAGAAGCGAGAGATTTTAAGTCTCTTGTGTCTACCATTTCACCACGCCCGCATAAAAATATTTTGTTTGACGATTTCAAAGAGCAATGCTGATTTCTCAGCATATATGTATAATAACACCACTCTTTGTGAATGTCAAGAACTTTTTTCACTATTTGAAATTTAATTTGGCATCCCTCCAAGGATTTGAACCTTGCCCAACGGTTTTGGAGACCGGTATGCTGCCGCTAACACCAGAGAGATATAAGTTATTCTGAAACTTTGTATTCGTAATTAACAGTGCTTTCGTTTTCACGGAAAACGATTGCACCATTTTTTAGATGAAAACGCTTTGCCATCGGAGTTTTGGGACTCAATGTTACAAAACGTGTAATAGTTGGAAACTGCTTTTTGATTTCGTCTACTACAGCAAACAGAAGATCCGCTGCCTTACCTGGAACGTAACTCCAAATTGTGTAGAAGATTGCTGTAGTAGGTTCTTCTGTATTTTTTGACAAGTCTTCGACTGATTCAGGAATGAAATCATGTAGGCTGATACACACAATTGCTTGAGGTTTACCATCAACCAATGCGCCCACAAATCTATTTTTCGAAACTCTGAACTCATCAGAGATTTCGGGTCGAACAGGGTCGTCTTTAATATAAGACATTACTGGGTGATTTAAATCGTTGATGACTTTTAGCATTTTTACTCTCGTTGTGTGTATCTCTATTTATAGTAGAATATAAAAAGTCATATATTTAAAAACGACCCTGTTACTTTTATTAGTTAGAACTCGGAATAGGTAACTCTACCAAATCGTGTTCTCTATCCAAATACTTCATATCAATTTGTACTGGATCCATTTCTTTAAGAGACTCTACAACGCTATACGGGTCAAGTGGACCACATGTATATACATCTAGTTGAACCATTGCCGGTTCAGTTTCGTCCCAGATATGCATTACTACATGACTTGTTTCAATAATCGTAGCGCATGTAAGCCCTCGATTACCTTCCATTTCGCTGTAGACAGCATAAGGACCCATTAGAATTTTCATTCCAATTCGGTCGATCAATGCGGGCATCCACTCTTTGGATACCTTATCCGGGCATACTAAGGGGTTCTTTACCTCGGCACGGACAATAAGATGTTTGTGATATAGAGCCAACTCATAAATTCCTTTCGATATTTTTTATGGTACCCGGTGACGGGATTGAACCGCCGACCCTCTCCGTGTAAAGGAGACGCTCTACCGCTGAGCTAACCGGGCATAACTTAGAAAGTATCTAATCCTAACTCTTTCTCGTAATATTTACACCATTCAACTATCTTTTCATAATTTGCAAAAAACTTATCCTTATAATCAGGTGTTTTCAATACAAACTCATTATGCTCTGAAAATTTGAGAGACATATTGAATTGAGGTAAGTCAATTCCTTCAAACAAATCTTCATAAACTATCACGCAGTTATCATAATTTTTACTAAACTGATTCCAATAATCATCATTCTTTTTTAAAGAAAGCATTACTTTTTCTACTTGCTGTTTTAATACTATAATAGGATTATTCAATGTTTCTAAAAAATAATCATATCCTATACTATTATCTGCAAATACATGATGAAACTTATGCATATGAATATTGAAATAAAGCAGACTCATACAATGCTCTGCTTTGTTGCGTCTAGTAGTCCTTATCAGATAAGGATTATCCAAACATTCAATACTAGGCAAAATGTGAAAAAAGTGAGTAGAGTAAAATTTTGTTACGTCACTTAATGAATTCACATTTTTTGTTAGAACAGAATTAGGGTCTTGTTGCCTGTGGAAAAAATAAGAAATATTATCTTTATCACTTGTATTGAACTGTGGTTCTCTTTGAAAATGCAAACACTTACGTTTTGACAATTTTTCAAAAACTTTCCAAATCCAATCACTACCCGAACGCATCTCTCTAAACATCCAAATTTGTCTATCAGATATACTCATGTTCTATTCACTTAAAATTGGTCGGGCATGTAGGATTCGAACCTACGACCCCCTGGTCCCAAACCAGGTGCGCTACCAGACTGCGCTAATGCCCGTTTAACTCTTTACAAACAACTCTTTAATAGTGTTCCAATCAGCATATACACTCAACGAAAATAAGTATCGTGTTTCACTAGTTGGGTTTACAGCACTATGAAATTGTGTCGTATTAATTATTGTAGGATAAGAATCGTTGTAAACATGTTCACACACAAGATGTTCTGCTTTCGTAGACTTCTCACTATGAAACTTTACAGGACTCTTATCCCATTCACCTATCAACGGAAAGTTGATAGACGCTGTTCTGTATAAATCAACATGCGGGCGAAGTAAAGTTTGGGGACTTAACTCTGCGAAGAAAGTTCTTCCGATATTGATTTCTAATGAGGGAAATTGCTTATACAATTCGTCAAAGACTTCATGCATATCAGGACGAATATACTTGTTAGTATATCCATCTTCTGCTCTCCATCGACTCTGAGGATAACTCCTCATAACATCGATCAAAGATTGCTTATCCCACTTGATATGAGGCAATTCAATATAATAATCGTTTGTATTCATATCAAGTATTATGTTTGGTGGAGATGACAGGGATCGAACCCGCGACCTTCTGAATGCAAATCAGACGCTCTCCCAGTTGAGCTACATCCCCGTTAACTGTAATCATGCAACTATTTATTTTAGTTCACCTTCATTATATATTTTAAAACTGGCCTGCCCGAAGGGATTCGAACCCCCGACCGTGTGCTTAGAAGGCACATGCTCTATCCGGCTGAGCTACGGGCAGATTATGTAAACAAGTATAGCAAAGATTTTGTAAGTTGTCAAGCATATTGTTTAGAAAAAACGTCCGTTTCTTCACCGCAAATCTTTGCACATACTTTCAATTTACCTTCACTACAACTTGGCTTAGTCCAACTGTCAGAAATAAGTTTCTGAAAATAAGGACCAGTGACAATTTCTTCAATGGAATGATTCAATGCATTGAGACTATCTTTGCCTACTACATTGATTAATTTCCATACTTGACTTCCCTTAGGAGTGTTATGCCAATTGTACATCTGTCCCGCTACCCAACAACAAGGTTGTAAGATACCTTCTGCTGATACATAAATGCTTTTCTCTTCTTTAACTTTGCACTTGATGGTAGCAGTATCATAGATTGTAGTGTTCCCGAATGATTCGGGTCCAATCAATCCTAACAATTCTTTTTTAGTAGTAGGCAATTTAACGTCAATCTTGTTACTACCAGCCATTTGTTCAATAGCACTATTTCGATACTTTGGATTCTTTGGAGCCATGAGAATATTCTCATTGCCTTTCTTGTCAACACTATGTATTGATTCTTTAAGTGATCCATTAGTAGATAGAAATCTTGCTGACTTCTTAACTTGAAATTTCTCAAAGCCAAGTTCGTCAGCAAGATTTCGTGCTTCTTCTACTTGATGCTCATTATGGGCAAATACTATGTACTCCCAAACTGCTCTGCCGCCTGCATCAATGAATGCCTTTGCATTCTTTATAATGCGTTCAAAGTTTGTGCCTTTGCGATATAGATGATTAGTATCTGTTAATCCATCAATACTGAAAATGACATACCCTTTTCCTAATACAGAAGCAAGTTCTGTCCACCAATCTTCTTGACGGGCAGAACCATTTGTATTCATGCTTAATAAGATACCACTATTCACGCTAGAAAAGTGCCGAAAAATTTCTAGTGTATCTTTAGCAACAATAGGGTCACCAAAGTTACCACACATGTAAATGTGATTGAGTTGCTGAATTAGATCATTAGGAAATATCTTTTTGATATCTTCTAACGACAATTCATTATCATGAAGCCATGGATTTGTTTCACCACCATTGATATTTCTTGCACACATAGGACAAGAGAGATTACATCTTTCAGTTACTTCCAGATGTATCGTTTTAATATCATTATAGTGATAAAGCATTTATTATAGATTGTCTACCTTGTCGCATTTAGTTAATAGATAGCGGTGTGATTGTCTTAGTTCGACATTAGATAATTGTTCATCGCCGTTTTTATCGGCAAGTTCAAATAACTTACGTGAAACATCACAAAACTGAGTTAGTTCTTTATAAGAAACATAACCATCCATATCGCTATCATACTTTGCGATTCGGTCTACTGCCATTGCTGGAGCAGAAAAAGCCAACATCAACATCAACATCATCAACTTCTTCATATATCACTCCTGTGTGTGAAGATGGTGCCCATTGAGAGATTCGAACTCCCGACCTATCGCTTACAAGGCGATTGCACTACCACTGTGCTAAATGGGCATTAATTTGGCTCCCCAGGATGGGTTCGAACCACCGACCAGGTGATTAACAGTCACCTGCTCTACCACTGAGCTACTGGGGAATAAACTCTTCGTCTATATTTAATATGAGATTTTTATCCCATATTTTTTTTAAGACATTTTTATAATACGACTATGCTTAGGAACTCCCGTAAGCAAGTACTCCATTTGATCTGCTAAGATATTTCTATTTTGCAAAATCAAATTTTCGAAATGGTTTGGTTCATAAGGGACATAGATGAGTTCCATCCTTGCTGCCTTAAGAGTTTTGCAACCCTTCTTTTGATTACATGCTTTACAAGCAGTGACCACGTTCATCCATTCGTCATGACCACCCAAAAACTTTGGTAAGATATGATCTCTACTCAAAGTTACGTGATTAGCAAAATGTCCGCCGCAGTATGCGCAAACATGTCGGTCTCTAGCAAATAATGTACGGTTTGTAAGTGCAACTTTGTTGTGCTTACGAAAGTCAAAACCATGTCCTCTTACAGCAATAATGCTAGGAGTTTCTAGATAACTTTCAGTACCGTCATTTTGAATGCCACCGCGATATCTAGCAACAACATCACCTAAGGTCCATGCTACTAATTCTTTGGCGTGATATGTAATTGCTTCATCGGTAGTCACCCAGGCTCGGGGGACACCTGAAATGTCTAGGGCTAGAACCGCCATGTTAACTCCTTCTCTACATGTTAATATTTAGACCGTTGTCTCTTTTAGAATTATAAACTAATGGTACCCCCACCAGGATTCGAACCTGGGACGCTCTCTAATCTGGAGACGATGCTGGATATAAGCCAGGTGTTTTACCGCTAAACTACAGGGGTATTATTTTGGTGCCCCGAAAGGGACTCGAACCCCCACGCCTTTTGGGCAAGAGATTTTGAGTCTCCCGCGTCTACCGATTCCGCCATCGGGGCAATATTATATTCTATTTTCTAAATAATATTCTGATACCCAACGAGAAACCATATCATAATTAGTGCATATCTGCTCTTTATATGAAGGCATCTTGATAGTTAACGAATCATCATTTGTTATGCTTAGTGAAGTTAATCCTATCATAGGCAAATCAACTCCTGCGTCAGTGCATATGTCTTCATAAAAGACAGTGCAATTTTGATACAAGGATGCATAATTTTCCCAGTATTGATTCATTTCAGTACAATGCCGTAAGTAATTATAAACTTCTACTTTTGTAAAAAATGTTGGTTCTAATGCATCAAGTCGAGAGGTATATTCAGATAGATTATCCGTTCGCATGATGTTCCAGGGATTAGTTTTTTTTCCAATCCTACTAATTCGATATTTGGCAATTAAATAACTCAAGCATCTTTCTATTTTGTCTCTCCGTGTACATCTAATCAACGTCACCGGTTGAGTATATGAATTCATAATTTCTATAAAATTAAAAGAATGTGTGCTAAAGACATAATTTTTTGGATCAGAAATATTCTTTACTGTTTCTATGTCTTCGGGATAACTACCAACAAATTTATCTATTCGATTTAATCGATTGGCAATTAGACTAGTGAATCCGGTACCACCGGAACGCTGTTCTCTAAATATCCATATTATCATAATGTATACTTATTGTAGTACCTTATTAAAGTTTGAAACTAAACGCAAACGATACAGTGTTATCCTCAATCTTATCCTTAGTATACAAATCTTGTATACTAAAACTGACAGTCTGTGATAACATATATTTTATTTCTGCTTTGTTCTGAATGAAGGTTCTTTCCCCTTGTTCAATCAAGAACTTGTTTGAAACTGAAACTGTCTTGCTAAGATTATGACTAAGCCAAATGCTTTCTCTAACTACGATATCACTATAACCACCTGTGCCGTGCTTGTAGCCAACACTAAGTTCGTTTGATAACTTAGTCTTATCATTCTTTATGATTCTGAAACCGTGTCCAATGCTGTATACTGCTTGATCTTCTGAAAAAGTTCTTGGATCGTGACGATATCTAACACCAACTTGTAGATAGTGATTAGGATGAATGTCTTGATTGACTTTAGCAAATGCGTTAATCTGTTCTCTAGATGTTACTCCGTTAGCACTCTTATAAAGAATATCACTTTCAAATGAGTATTCTCTAGGGCCTGTATCTGTAACGTGCTTGAATGCTCCAGTAAGGACAATGTTATCGTCATTGATAACTGTTCCGCCTAATGAACCCGTTGTTTCTCTCTCAACCTGTGCATATGCAGGCAACGAAAACATAAGTGCGAGTGTGAATATAATTTTTCTAATCAATGGTAGTCTCCTATGTTGCTATTTAGTAAATAGTTCTACTTTAATGTTTGGTGCGGACGGAGAGACTCGAACTCTCAAGCCTTTTGGCAATGGCTTCTAAGACCATCGTGTATACCATTCCACCACGTCCGCATATTTGGTACCGAGAGACGGGATCGAACCGCCCACACCCTGAACTTCAACCAGGTGCTCTACCAACTGAGCTATCTCGGCTTAAAACTTCTTGTGTCTCGCTATTATTGCGAGTAATCTTGTCTTCAAATTCTGAAAACTTATTTTCTTTATTACCAAATATAGATTCCCAATTACTTTCAAAAGTCTTTTGGTCAACACTATATGGTCTTGGTTTAGAACCTTTTCCTGACATACTAACTCCTAAATTTTTTTCTTCAATAGAACTGCCAGTTTTTTGTGCGTCATATCATCTAAGTGATTTATATAGTTGGAAGATTCACTCAATCCTAACATAAACTTAGATGTATAATTTACGAACTGCTGTTCTTGAATGCAAAAAGTCTGATGAGTAGTAGAATCTTTATCATCATATCCACCAACACAAACAATAAACTTGTCTGTAACAGTAGATAATTTTGCAAACACCCCTGTTAAAATCAATCTATTTTCTATTTCTTGAATCTCAACATCAAACCAATCTCTATAGTACTCTTTGGTTCTATCCTGATGATGTATCGTAGATGCTATCAATCTAGGATTTGAACTATATTGTAAAATAGTAGAAGGTCTTTGTTCGTCATGCAAAGAATGATACTCTAAGATATGTTTGTTGTCATCTTTTTCAATATCTAAATTGACTAACGTTTTTCGATAATGATCTGTTAAGAACACTATCAAAAAATCATCAGTTCTAATTCTGTCGATAATCCATTCTATCTGTAATGCAATAGAAAAATTTGAAGAGGCTGGTCTTGCAACATTGATTAAGTCTAGACCTAAATCATTTGCTAATATTTCTGACCAACTGTTTCCTACAGGTTGATTGTTTGCCAATGAAGCAAAACTATCACCTGCAATATATAATTTCTGCATAACAGTATTTATAAGCAGTTTGGTGTTCGATAATGGAATTGAACCACTGACCTCTTCCATGTCAAGGAAGCGTTCTACCTCTGAACTAATCGAACCTGGGGTGACTAACGGGATTCGAACCCGTGCCCCAAGTGCCACAAACTTGTGTGCTAACCGCTAACACTATAGTCACCATAAACTGGCATACGCTGTAGGAGTCGAACCCACGCTAACTGGGTTGGAACCAGTCGTGCTACCGTAACACTTAGCGTACATAAAAAGTGACTTCCTAAGTGTGCCTTGATCAATTACGTCCGGACGCTTGATCTTCCAAATTTGGTTCAGCAAAGGAAGTCTAGATTGGCGGGCCTTAGAGGATTCGAACCCCTAACTTCAAGTTTCGAAGACTTGCACTCTATCCAGTTGAGTTAAAGGCCCTTATTTGTGGTGCCCACTGCAGGAGTCGAACCCGCGACCTACTGATTACTAATCAGTTGCTCTACCAACTGAGCTAAGTGGGCGTTAATTGGTACAGCATAGGAGAATCGAACTCCTCTTAGCGGACTGAAAACCCGCGGTCCTAACCGATAGACGAATGCTGCCTGTAAACTAATTGGCTGGGGTGAAAGGATTCGAACCTCTGAATGTCGGAATCAAAATCCGATGCCTTACCACTTGGCGACACCCCAATAAAACTCAACGTCTGGATGCCCCCCTAGGGCTCGAACCTAGATTGACGGATTCAAAGTCCGCGCTCTTACCATTAGAGGAAGGGGCAATCAGACGATTAACGGCTATTGCTAGAATGCACGATAACATGAGACTTCAAATAATAATCAGGATACTAGGACTGTGTTTAGGAGATCATGCATTCTAGGAATAGCCGGCTTTCGCCGACTATGACAGGGTCGATACCCTGCCCAGGAGTCTTACTCAGAACGTTTCCGCCGCTCTTTTCATGTATCCTGTCCGCCCGTTTATTTTTTATAGTGCTTTGCAGCCTCGTTCCGACTTGCACTTGTATAAATGGTTAACCCTGAGAGTCTTGCGATTCCCAGGGTTAAAATAAACTAGTATGTATAAAACTGTTTACCGAATCCCCAGGCTTCTTTGGTTATCAAATTCGCCGCGAATACTTGTTGTAGGATATACCGGCGCAAATGATCCCATAGCGGTCTCTAATGACCACAAGAGAGAATGTTGTTTCGATATATTCATAGTTTTATTCATAGTAAGTTTATTTAGTCCTGATTTTTGAAAGTGCAAATTAACTACTGTTTTTTGCACTTTCTGTAATTTATGTCTCATTGTACATCAAATTAAATCATTTGTCAAGCCTTTTTTTTGGCTTTCAAAAATTCTTTTTCAACATACCAACTCAACAATGTTCTAACTATAACACCAACTTCTTTTGTTGTCAAGCCTTAAAATCCAATAAATATAATTATGGACTTATTAGCATTCTCACACGGTCAAACTCAAAGTAAGCAGTGGCTTTGTGAGAACCTAGAACCTTATCTACCTAACAAAGCAACAATTGCTATACTAGGTAGTTGGTACAACATTCTAGGTTTCATGATACTAACACGAAATCATAATCGTTGTCAATCTATTTTGGGTATAGACATTGACCCAGATGCAATTAAAGTTGCAGATCAAATTTGTCAAGGATGGATGATAGGTTCTGATACGCAATTGAAAAACGAGTTAGGTGATGCTAACACATATAATCTGCAAGGATTCAACGTAGTCATCAATTGTAGTCCTGAACACATGGATTCAAATGATTGGTTTGATAACATCGATCCTGGTGCATTGGTTTGTATTCAGACTAGCAACATGGACCTTAACGATGACATTTGGAAGGTAACCAATCCTAACAAGACACTTGATGAGTTTGCAAAAAAATATCCCCTTTCACATACACTTGTATCTTTGACTAAAGATATTGCGTATGATACTTGGGGATATCAGCGTTATATGATTATTGGAATCAAATAGCGACTTTGCCTACTGCGGCAATCACAGCCGCAATGCGACCAACTGCCATTAACTCTTGCGTAGTCATGCCTTCTTTCTTCAATGTCTCATAGTGAGACTTGACACAGAAGTGGCACTTACCAACAATACTTGCACAAAGAGCATACATTTCAAACTTCTTCTTTGAAACACCACCGTGTGTTGCATATGCATTCATACGCAAACCTGCAGGCAAACCCTTCATTGATTCATCGCTAGCCATTTCAACGAATGGATACCAAACGTTGTTCATGCCCATAAGTGCCGCCGCAGTTTTTGCGGCCTCACGTTCAGTTGTTCCTGCAAGAGGACCATTCATTGAAATTTCAAATGCTAGATCACCGTTGCCGGCTGCGATAGCGGCTGCGAATGCACAAGCATGTGCGTCAACATCATCTAGACCACTGCGATTGATAACTGCATCAAGATTCAACTTGATATCTTTAGCGTGATCCGGGATGCTTTCTTTGATTTGTTCTACCCAACTCATAATTTAGCCTTCTTTACAATTTCTTTATAACCATTCCAACTAGGATGAATGCCATCTGACTGAACACGCTCAGTGCCAATAATCATGTCCCCGTATTCATGTGCTATTTCTTTTATGATAGCATTAATATTTGGCTTGCAGAATTTTTCGTTGCATGGCGGCATGACCCAAATAACCTTACTGATTAAAATGGCTTCACGCAACTTACGCAATTCATGCTCTGTCTTGACATACTTGTGATCATTTGTACCGAGACTGATCACGACAACCCTCGCATCAAGCGGATAGTTGCCCCACTTCTTATTCCACTGCCAACTATTATATCCGCCCTTAGCATACGATACGCATTCTTTGGGGGCAAACATCTTAGTACCAACTGCGATACTATCTCCTAATATTAAGCAATCAAGCATTTGTCATATTCCTTCTTTAATATATTAAATGTATCTTCCCAACTCTCAACCCTATAGTACTTACTTGCACGTAATGCAATAGAGTAATCATTACCACCTATCTCAATCTTATCACCAAAAAAGATGAAAGGTCATCTGCGATTTGAGCCTTGTCTTTACCATATAAGTAAATGTCAATGCCTGTTTCGCCGGCAACTGTTGCCTCTAATCGGGGAAACTGCCTATTGATTAGTTCTGCAAGATTCTTACGTTCATTGATAGCAGTATCATAATGTATATAGGTCTTACGTTGTTCACGTGATGCGCCTCTACCCACAATACTAAAATTACATAACCCTGTACGCATTTCAATATGTTGTCCGGTGCGTTCAGGGTATGCACTTAATTCTAGTAATGTTTCTAAGAATCTATATTCATCGTCTGTTAACTCAAACGAGTTAGAATATACAGGTTGACCTTTGACGTTGAGTGCATTACCCGCACAATTGTACACACCTTTAACAGTGTGACAGATTGAAGTCCCTAATTGCTCAAGTGTTTTTTGATAGTCGCTACCGGACACAAGATATACATTGTTGTTCTTAGCGAAATTTAAAAACCAATCAGCAAAGACATGATTAATCACATCTCTACTGGGAGTTAGAGTTCCATCTACATCAAAGACAAAATTCATTATAGAGTATCACCACCAATTGGGCGTGAGCATGGGCATAGTTCGCCAGTTTGCAATGCGTCAAGAACACGCAATGTTTCTTCTGGATTACGACCAACATCTAAGTTATTTACTGTGACATGTTGAATGACATTGTTTGGATCAACAATGAATGTTGCTCTCAATGCCGCTCCTGCAGGCTTATAAAAGATGCCAAGTTGCTGTGCTAGACCTTCTGGAAGTTTCTTTGTCCATTTGTCAGTTACAACATCATAACCTTCGTCTGCTTCTCTTGCTGTATCAGCAAATTGAGTATGACTAATCTTTACTAATTCCGGATGTGATTTTTGCCAAGCCACTTTACAAAACTCGTTGTCAGTAGAACCTGTTAGTAATACTGCATCACGATCAGCAAAATCCTGTGTCAATTTGTCATATGCTACAATTTCTGTTGGACATACAAAGGTAAAGTCTTTTGGATAGTAAACGATAATTTTCCATTTACCTGCAAAACTTTCTTCTGTAATTGGGAAGAATGCATCTTCCGGTTGTCCTGGCTTAACGCCTGTTACTGTGAATTTTTCTAATTTATCACCGACTGTTTTCATTTTAATCTCCTTATAGTTACTAAGTATACTCTAAGTTTTCTATAATGTCAACTGTTTTTTTTAAGAATCTTCGGGATAAATGCCCTTTCCGTGTTTGTTAGGGCGATGTTCTACGTCTTGTGAAAAACGTTTTTCTTGCAGGGTAGGCTTGTTAAAAACTTTTTCTGAATGGCAAAGTAGACATTTAGGGTTGCCACAATCTAGTGCATGATGTTTGGAAAGCCTATGTGGTTCTGTTACAGGAATGCCATGTGCTTTAGCAATCTTAAGTTGCTTCTTAATAGCATTATCATCTTTGAGTAAACGTTTTGAATGTTTGAACTTATCTTCTTCTGTACTCATAGTTTACCCCACATAAATGATTTTATCAAAACCTTCTGCTTCGGTTGGTTCTTCCCAACCAACAATCATAGACTTCATGACATTGGCTGGAATGTTCTTACCTTCCCTACTAGCA
>Ga0181351_1000348_pt1 | contig 12794 bp, 9 predicted proteins | sample Su13VDMM15SD_FD_170485 | JGI IMG/M metagenome (GOLD analysis project Ga0181351, IMG submission 170485) | Freshwater viral communities from Lake Michigan, USA - Su13.VD.MM15.S.D | ecosystem: Environmental > Aquatic > Freshwater > Lake | place: USA: Michigan | collected 2013-07-16 | reverse complement strand
AGAACATGATAGAGCGGTTCGAGATCGGATCTGGCGATCGAGTCGGCTCAAGAAGAAATTTCTATATTTCGAGCCCAAACATATGCAGCTACGTCGACCTGAACATCAAGTACGGAGTTCAGTACGTCTACAGCATCAGATCAATAGCTGCATTCTTCGTGACCGCCGTGGACGAGAATACGAGGCTCCAAAAATCAAAATTTCTTGTTGCCTCAAGACCGTCCACTTTCACGTCCATCTTGACCGAGGAGTACGTTCCACCACCGGCACCTGCAGACTTAAATTTCTACTGGGATTATCAACGAGCTGCTCTCCAGATTAACTGGGCTTTTCCGTCCAACCCGCAACAAGACATCAAGGGATGGCAGGTTTTCAGAAGAAAGTCTATTTCTGACCCGTTCGAGCTAATAGTCCAGCTCGATTTTGATGACTCCGTAATAAAGACACCATCCGCAGAGGTTGTAGATAAGAGTCTCGTTAAAAAATTCAACTCTTCTATCACGTTTTATGTTGAGCCTGAGTTCAACAAAGATTCTGATTTCATCTATGCCGTCTGTTCGATGGACGCTCACGCAATGACCTCGAATTACAGCGTTCAATTTAGGGTTAGGTTTGACAGAATCCAAAACAGATTGATCAAACATCTCGTCTCAGAGTCTGGCGCAGCAAAGCAGTATCCTAATACTTACTTGAAAGCAGAGTTGAGCTTGGACAGCGTTAAATCGACGAAAATTGAGAAAATGAGAATTTTCTTCGATCCTGAATACCTTGTCGTGAAGGATCGCAACGATAGAGACTTAAAATTTTTGAAGACTGATTCGCGAGGCGGTCTTTACAGGTTCTCACTGCTGAACACAGACAGGCAACTTCAAGCAAATTTTGACGTGTTTCTGAAAGATCTTAGAAATCTTCGTCAGGACAGATCATCAGGTAAAGACTGAAAAAAGTTTATCTGCCGTCTAAAAAACCTTAATATCTAGCTTAGGACAAACAACATGGGATATCTGGACCATTCGACTAACAACATCATCGTTGATGCTGTTCTAACTGACATCGGACGCGAATTTCTGGCACGAAATGATGGAAGCTTTTCCATCGTGAAGTTCGCGTTGGGGGACGACGAAGTCGACTACACGATGATTCGCAAGTTCGGAAGGACTGTCGGAAAGGAGAAGATCGAGAAGAATACGCCCGTATTCGAAGCTCAAACGAATGCCAACCTTGCTCTCAAGTTCAGATCGGTTTCAGTCTCAAATCCAAACCTTGTCAGGATGCCGAGGGTGACACTCACAAGCGATGGTCTCGATTCGACTGGAACTCTTGTTGTGATGACAAGGACGGGCTCGGGTTCATCGAGATCGGTTACGCTGACGCAAACGATCACTGGAGAGTCGTTAATCGACCCCGAACTTCGCGATCAAGCTTATCTCGTCAAGATGGTGAATCAGTTCGTCAGCCTGACCGGTTTCACGCCTGACACCATCGACAAGGACGGGGTGGCGACGTATATCCTTCTTCGTGCATCAGGCGAGACTGCTGCCGGAGGGTCTTCGATCGTTCTTCCCTTGGCCGTTCGCTCGATCACTGACACACAGTTCACGGTTTACGGTAACTCCAGCAACAAATCGATCATCACAGCGATCATAAGCGTTACGGGTCTGCAGTCCGGCGCTACGAAAGAGTTCGAAGTGCAGATTTCACAGTAATGAGGAAATAAATGGCGACCTTTAAGGAAATCTCGGCTGCTGACGTAAAGACCAGCAAGTCTGCGTTAAATCAGCTCGTTGACATCATTCAGGAGGACGTGTCTGGGTCCGCAAGTCGGCGTGCGTATCAAGTTTTTGTCACAGGATCTGGCGCTACCAGCGTTACATCGTCTCTCTTCCAGACAGTTTACGATCAGGATTTCACGCTTCAGACCGCAAACCAGATGTTTGACATGTCAGTGGGCTTGTGGTACTCAGGCTCAACGGTGCAGAACATCAAGACCGGAGAGGACACTGCTGGTAAGCTGCTCTTTCCAAGCTCATCAATGCAGATGAGGGAAAAAGTGGATGTATACCGCCAGCATGCCGCCAAGCTTCTTGGGAGCGCGAACCAAGCTTTCTATTCACCGTTCCAGGTGTCGACCGACCCAACTTCGACTTCTGCAGACAGAATCGACAACGCGCTCTTCCTCAACTTCAAGCGTCTCTTCGCACGCGACAAGATCAAGCGCGAGACGTTTGCTATGCGATTTTTCACAACAGGGGTCGTTGATGGCGCGCCCGCCGCGAATAGATCGACAGAAGAAGCTGCGATCTCGAAAGCATTGACAGCATACACAGGTAGCAATCTCTTTAGAACTTCAACTTCTGGATCTGCGATTTTCACTGACGTTGGCGCGGCGAGCTCAAAGAGAACAACATTCGGCGGCGAGGTTGGTGAGATTGTTGACGCCTCGAACACTTCACGTAAGGTCGGTTTGATGTTCTACGACGCTGGAGCGGCCGTTCTCGATCTATCAAAGATTATGTGGGGGACACAGCACGTATCAGGCGCGATATCTTCCGTCATTGGAAATCCCACGGTCTCAGGCCTTGCAACGAACGAGACGATTATCGGGTCAGGAAGCGTTCTTCAATCTGCATACGGCTCCAACCCGGCGGCGAGCTTCATCCCAGATTTCTTGACCTCGGGCAGCATGGACGACATTATCGACCACATTGCCTCCTGCCGCTTCAGCTCCGGATCCAACACGGCGGTGACCTTCCAGAACGTTACGAATATCAACAGCACCCTTCTATTCTGTCGCGCCACTGCAGATGAGTTCAATTACTCGTCTAATCCGACATACGTGGACGGGGACGGAAAGATCGTCGTTATCGATGACGGGCAGGAGGACACTCAACGTGGGTTCTCGTTCATCACCACTGTCGGAATGTACGATGCAAACGACAACCTTCTCGCGGTCGCGAAGCTCTCAAGACCGATCGAGAAAAATGATGAGAAGGATCTAACGGTAAGAGTCCGCCTAGACTTCTAAGGAGGACACTTGTCAATCATCAAGCTTGGTCGTGATAACTTCGAACGCTTCTCGGTCATCGCAAGACCGAGGAGAACGTTCTCCTCGAGCTCTGCTGGAGTTACGGGTTCCGTCCCAGTTTTCGCGAGATCGTCCCGGATCGAAAAAGACATCGAGAAGCCGGTCTTCACGGACGCTGCGTTCTCTTCCGATGACCCAGAGTCCATCAGGCTCGCAGCCGTCGGTATCACAGGCTCGACGAATGTTCTGGGTCAACTGACAAATTACTTGTCGAGTGTTAATTCTCTTTCACGATCGTCCTCTCGAGATAAGAAAGTCGAATCGTTACGTTTTGAGCCACCGTTCACTCTCAACTCTGATTTCTTGAGAAAGTCAAACATCAGGCAGGTTCTCTTTCCCTACTACAGGGTTAGAAATTCTTTCGCGCACTGGGCGTTCACGAACTACCAGTGCTTGAATTTTTTCACAGCCTCCCAGGTTCCGACCGGATCCGTCATCATGTACGACAACGGGGTGGTCTCTGGTTCAAGAGGACCGTACACTCCTGATGAAGGTTTCAGCCTCGAATGCTACTTGAATCCTCGATACCAAAATGATTCGGTCACGCAGCCGTACAAGCCCGGCACGATCTACCATCTTTCCTCGACTTTTGCTCTCTCATTATGCTCTGGATCCTCGAAGGATGTCAACGGGAGAGCTGACAAATTCAGAGTTATGCTTCAACTTTCTGCGTCATCGGAAGTCAGGCCTGACGCAGCGGTCGTCGGAAACTACACATTTTTCTCTGATGACAACAGTCTGAGCTTGAATAACTGGCATCATGTCGTGACCAGATGGTCTCCTGATTATGATAACGGAACTGGATCGTTTGTCATCGACGGTGTGGAGCGCGGATATTTTGAGATTCCGAGCAGGTCCATCGCCCCAGTGTTCAGCGGACCGACAGGCCCTCAGGACCAAGATGTTCTTTGCGTAGGCAACTTCTACGATGGAAAGAATATCTCAGGCTCTCTGATGGCGTCTCTCATAGACCCGAGCTTGAGCTCTTTGCCTTCGCACAGTTTCGATTTTCCTCTCCGGGCTGAGGCTCACGAGTTTAGAATCTGGGACAAGTATCTTAACGACAATCTTGTAGCGAGCTATCGATCGATGGGAGTCGGATCAGCGCCTCCGAACAACCTGCTCTTCTATCTGCCAGTTCTTTTCACGAAAGAATCTCCGACTAGACAGGTGCTTCTGACACCTTTTCAAACCTCCCTTCAATCGACCGTTGACGCTCACAACGTTTCGATGTCATTCGGTGTTGGCGGTCATGAGGTCAACGTTGAGAATTTCACACGTGAGTTTATTCGAGGACGGTATCCTGTCCTTCTGAATTTAACGGGTTCAGAGATAACATGGACGGTTACCGATTTCGAGGAAGCGAATACCCTTCTCTACGCGACGGGAAGCTTTGTTAAGAGAAATCTGACCGTGCTTCCGTGTGACAACGGTCTCACTCGACCCGACTACACGATACTCGCCCCGAATGGAACGGAGCCCCACCCTCCTGAGACGTCAACGCTTTCAAAGTACGTTAACGATTTCAATAACCTCAATCTTTCCCTTGTCAACCTGAACAATTTGCTCCCGGCGTCCGCCCTTTATCCCGGTCTCATCGCGTCAGATGCGGGAATACCGTCCAACATCTCACAGGAGCTCGAGGGTGCGGGTCCTGATAACTTGCAAAGTGGCAGTGAGGGAGGAAGCGTTCTCTCGATCTACCAGAGACAGAGGGACAACTCATCGAATTCTGTTGTTTTCTTTGACACGAGCAACCTGTTCTATGGCGGGAGAATACATCCTACGAGTCTGGAACTCATTGACACATCGATGACTGGATCCGAAGGCAAGGTCAAGATGACTCTTCGCGACAATGGAATCGGTGGAATCTATAGAGCCGATGCTCTCACACCGCACGCGACATGGGCTGGGGTCGGAACTGTTCTGTACGATGAGGGTCTCTCAATCATCAAGTCTCCGCTCATACACCTCTTCGGAAAGGATCAATTCGAGATCTCGATGAGAGGAGAACGGCAGGTTCACGTCATGGAGATCGCCGTGCCATGTCCGGCTGGTCAGATCAACTCGAGCTCGAATCCAACGTTCATGCCGCTCACGGCAAGTGATGATCCGGATGAAAGGTCGGTGGGTCCTGTCATCATCACCGGCATCAACCTGCACGACGATAACCTCAATGTGGTTGCCAGAGTTTCTTTGGCCCAACCTATCGTTAAGAGAAGCGAGGATCGTTACCTTTTCCGAATCAAGATGGACTGGTAATGATCCTGGGACTTGACGTCTCGACCAGCTCAACCGGCTGGTCGATCATTGATGATCGTGGGAATCTCATCGAGATGGGGAGCTTCCGGCTCGACAGGCTCGAGGGCTTGTTCAACAAAGCTGATGCTGTGAATCGTGGGCTCCTCGACCTTCGGATGAAGTATCCTGACATAAAGAAGGTCTCGATAGAAGAGCCTCTTCAAGGATTTCGTCGAGGATTAAGCTCAGCCTCTACCCTTCTGACGCTAGGTCGATTTAATGGGATGGTCTCGTGGCAGTCTTTCGTTGTTTTCGGATTTGAGCCGATTTTCTTCAACTCCTCGGTCGCGAGAAACGGCTTGGGGATCAAGATCAATAAGAACCGGGACACGAAGGACCAGATCATGGAGTGGGTCGAGGTCGTTACGGGGACTCAGCTGCCGAGGCGTACTGTCAAGGTCGGAAAGAAGAAGGGTCAGGTTATCTACGACAACGGCGTGAACGACGCTGCTGACGCTTATGTGATGGCACGCGCGGCGTACTTGTTAAAACCACGGTAGTTGGTTTACTATTGGCTGTGATAGACGCCAAAGAGAGAATCGAAATCCTAAGCCGGGCTCTGGGGGTGGGACTCGTTGACCGAAAAGGGATCAACGTAGCGTTCAGGTGCCCTGAGTGCAAAGATTCGAAGAAGCAGAAGCTTGCTGTTCGTATCGACACTGGGCAGTATCACTGCTGGGTCTGCGATGCCCGCGGAGCCTCGATCGCCAAGATACTGAGGAGAATATCACCCGAGGTGGCATCGAGGTGGGAGGGGGTCACTGGTTCACACCAACGCCGGTTTGTGGACGAAGTCATCGAAGCACCGAAAGTTGAGCTGCCAATTGGGTTCAAGCTTCTCGCTGAATCGCTTGAATCGAAAGATCCAGATACTCGAGGCTGTATCGAATACGTTCGAGATCGTGGGCTAGGGATTCGTGAGATGTGGTACTTCAGGCTTGGTTTCGTTCGGCGCGGTCGGTTGTCCAGAAGGATCATCATGCCGTCTTTCGATTCTGAGGGTAAGCTCAACTACTGGACAGCTCGGTCAATCGATGAAAAGTCGATCGGAAAGTACGTGAATCCGCCGGTTCCTCGTGGCGAGTTTATCTTCAATGAGCTCAACATTGACTGGCGTCAGGAGCTCACCTTGGTTGAAGGTCCATTCGATCTCACCAAATGTGACAGTAACGCAACTGCGATCCTTGGATCGAACATGTCAAGAAAATCGGCTCTTTTTCAAGCCATCGCAAGAAACAGAACACCCATCACCCTCGCGCTTGACAGTGACATGCCGGAGAAGCAGCACAAGTGGGCAAAAGCTCTTTCTGAATTTGACGTTTCCGTTAAGATGCTTGATCTTGGCGGAAGGAAAGATGTTGGCGAGATGAGCAAGCAGGAATTTCTGGAAGCAAAGTCAAAAGCTCGAAACTGGGACAAGTTTCAGGGTATTATTAACCTCTCAAGAATCATGAGAAGCGGGAGCATCCTTTGATCAAGATCGCACATATCGCAGACATCCACTGGCGTGGCCTGCAGCGTCATGACGAGTACACCGAAGTTTTTGAAGACTTCTTCAAGAAGATGGACGAGCTTCAACCGAATATGATCGTCGTGGGAGGCGACATCGTTCATTCAAAGACACAGGGAATCACGCCTGAGGTTATTGATCGACTCCGCTGGTGGTTTCAAAAGCTGGCCAACTGGCCGACTGTTGTTATCCTCGGAAATCATGACGGACTTATCCACAATAAGTCACGTCTCGATGCGATCTCTCCGATTGTTGCTGCACTTAACCACCGCAACATTCACTTTCTCAAGGACTCTGGCAACTACGAGCTTGACGGAATCAACTTCGCCAACTTCTCCTGCTTCGATGAGGAGAATTGGAGCAAGTGCAGCCCAAGCGAAGACCCACGCTTGATCAACATTGCACTCTACCACGGAGCCGTTGGCGGATCGCTGCTCGATACTGGAATACCCATCGAGGGAGAGGTGACGGTTGACATGTTCAGACCGTACGACTTCTCGCTTCTCGGCGATATTCACCGCCGACAGTTCCTGGACGGAGGCACCCGAATCGCCTATCCAGGTTCGACTGTCCAGCAGAACTATGGCGAGGAGACCGAGAAGGGGTTCCTCTTCTGGCAGATCAAGAGCCGTGATGAGTACCGTGTCAATTTTGTTAAGCTCAAGAACCCCCGTCCGTTCCACACGATCGAGTGGCGAGGGGACGTTTCGGCGACGATGGAAGAGTGTGATAAGCTTCCGATGGGTTCTCGATTCCGGATCCTAAACGATGAGAACATCGCAATCTCCGAGTCACGTCAACTTGCTGGGGAGCTCAAGAAGAAGAAGTCGGCGTCCGAGGTTGTTTGGAAGTTTGTGGGTGAGCAGACAAGAGAAGAGATGCGAGCTGGTTCGACAACGCTCTCTCGTGAGAACCTGCGTGATCCAGCCACCATAAAGTCACTCTTCAAGAGCTTCGCTGAGTCAAAGGGTCTCGAGGGAGAATCCTTAACCAAGCTCGATACCGCCGTGTCGAAGCTTATCGACTCTCTTCCCGAGGAAGAACGTCTTGGGAGTGCGAAGTGGTCGATCAAGAAGCTTCGCTGGGACAACACCTACTCGTACGGCAAGGACAACGAGATTGACTTTGAGAACCTCAGCGGTATCACTGGCATCTTCGGTCGAAACGCGCAGGGCAAGTCTTCGATCCCAGGTACCATCATGTACTCGCTGTTCAACACAACGGACAGAGGCCCCATCAAGAACCTTCATATCGTCAACACTCGAAAGGATTACTGCAAGGCTTCTGTGGAATTTCAGGCGGGTAACGATACGTACCTATCTGAACGCCAGTCGGTTAAGCACCAGACAAAGTCAGGATTAACCCACGCGATAACGCACTTGAATCTCTTCAGGCTGGACAATGAGGGAAATCCGGTCGAGGATATCTCAGGAGAGCAGCGAAAGGACTCCGACAAAGCGCTTCGTTCGCTCATCGGTACATCTGATGACTTCCTACTGACGTCCTTCGCGGCGCAGGGCGAGATGAACGCCTTCCTGAAGGAGCGCGCGACCGCAAGAAAGAACATCCTGTCCAAGTTCCTGAACCTGCAGGTGTTCGATTCGCTGAACACTCTGGCAAAGGAAAGCTCGAGTTCGATTAAGTCTGAGCTTCGTAGAACCCCAGCTCTTGACCTTCGAGCAGCCATCGAGTCGAAGGAAGCTGAGGAGGCCGCCCTTCACGATGATATAGCTCTCCTTGAGCGCGAGAGGGGATCTATCGACTCTCACGCTAAGAAGCTTCGCACGATTCTCGAACGTGAGTCACCAGGCTCGTCACATACTCTTGACGATATCAAGCACTACGAGAATGAGATCACAGAGATTAACCAGAAGATCAAGAAGAATTACGATGAGCTGCAGCGAGCGATCGCTGAGCGTGATGACCTCAAGGTGAAGATTGAGAAGACGGAGAGCGTCCTTGCAACGGTTGACACCAGCGTTCTCAGGTCCGAAATAGAGCGTGCAGAAAGGATCTCGACCAAGATAAACGACACACAAGCGAAGCTCAAGCACGAGACTGAGACTCTTCAACGTTTGGAGCGGTCTGTCACCAAGCTCTCTGATGTTCCTTGCGGTGACAAGTTCCCAACGTGTAAGTACATCAAGGACTCTCACGCTGATCGCCTTCTGATCCCGAAGCATCGCACGTCCTTGGACGAGGTTATCGCACTTATCGATGAATTTAAGCAGAGCTTCGATGCAGGTAACCTTGCTGAGATGAAGGCACGATATGAGAAGCTTAGCTCGATCGAGTCGAAGCTGCCCGCGGCCCGCACTTCTTTTGCAGCCCACGAGAGTCGCTCGAAGAGCCTGGAATCTCTCGGAGAGTCCCTCGAGAAAGAATCGCAGAGAGTGAACAAATTGTTACAGGAGATTCGAACCGCCATCTCTGTCTCTGCTCTCGAAGAAGTAAAGAAGATGCAACTCGAGGTTGAAGAGCAGGAGCGAAAGTCACAGGAGATTTCCAAGAAGATCCTGAAGGACAACCAGTGTATCGGTGCGATCGGCGCTGAGATCGTAAGGCTTAAGCAGGACATCGCTCGGATCGAGAAACTCCAGGCCGACTGGAGGGTTTTTGAGACTATCCTCGCCGCTACCGGAAAGGACGGCATTCCGCTGCAGATCATCGCGTCCCAGCTCCCCAGAATCAACAACGAGATCGCGAAGGTCCTGACTGGCGTAGTCAATTTCAGCGTCGATCTCATCGCGAACGAAGAAGACGGAGACCTTGAGATTTTCATTGATTACGGCGATTCTAGACGTCCGATCGAGCTCTCCTCCGGTATGGAGAAGATGATCTCTTCACTTGCCATCAGGGCTGCGCTGATCGAGGTCTCTGCAATTCCCAAGCCCGATCTGTTCATCATCGACGAGGGGTTCGGTGCCCTGGATGACACAAATCTCGAAGCTTGCGCTCGACTTCTTACATCACTCAAGCGTAATTTCAAGAATATGCTAGTGATCTCGCACGTCGATAGCATTAAGGACATTGTCGATAACGTAATCGAGATCTCGCATGATGGTGTCGACGCGAGCGTGAGATACTGATGAAAAGCTTTGTTCAAGAGAAAAGCGGATATAGAATAGTTCGAAGGGGCGACACCAAAGAGAATTCGTCTCCAATAGCTTGCCCTTTATGTGAATGCGTCGTTATCGACGAGCTTGATTCCATCTCCATCTCCAGAACGGGATGCTGTTTTGATTGTGAGAACGAGATAGCTGACGTAAACAGGAAAAGGTGGATGGAAGGCTGGCGTCCTGATCGTGACAAGCTTAATGAGATCATATCTAAGAGACTCTCATCGCCTCACTCGAGAATGCATATTTAGATTGGGAGAGATATTAGAATATGAATCTATCTTCAAAAGAATTCGACGTGCTGGGGCAGATAACCTATAAGGGATGGGGGGTCTCTTCCATGCCTAACTCTGTTACCTGCTCCTCCAACGGAGATACCATAACTTTCAAGTTTATGACCGTCGTTCACTTTGCTGCTGATCAAGCTCTGAGGAGTCAAGTTGATAGAATCAAGCATGAATCTATCGAAATCATCACGAAGTGTGTTGCTGACACTAGGACAAAGTTCAAGGAAGCAGCTGGAAGAGCTTTAAAGCTCAAGGAATTGTCGAATACTGATTCTCTCGAAGTGATTGCAGCGACGAATCTTTCGCCGCGGCGCGTCGCTTATTACAGGAGACAGGTCACATTACAGGTGATGTGACGTGGCTGTACTCTCAAAAGACAAGCAGGTAGCAGAGATCATCGCGTGCGGGAAGAATTCATCGCACTTTATAAACAAGTACGTGAAGATCCAGCATCCCACCAGGGGTCTCGTGGGTTTCAACACCTACAAGTTTCAGAACGAGTGCTTAGGTAAGTTCGAAGAGCACAGGTTCAACGTTATCCTGAAGTCTCGTCAGCTCGGTATCTCAACTCTTGCTGCTGCTTACGCGCTTTGGTTAGCCCTGTTCTACAAAGATAAAGCAATTCTAATCATTGCAACGAAGCTGGCCGTCGCGCAGAACTTCATCAAGAAGGTGAAGGTCATGCTACAGAATCTTCCGACATGGCTCATCATGCCGTCTATGAAGTCTGACACCAAACAGTTCGTTGAGTTCAGCAACGGATCTTCCATCAAAGCGATTCCAACATCGGACGACGCAGGTCGATCAGAGGCTCTAACTCTTCTAATCGTCGACGAGGCTGCGTTCATTGGAAACTTTGACGAGCTTTGGACTGGTCTGTATCCCACCCTGTCAACGGGTGGTCGAGCGATCGTTCTTTCCACACCCAACGGTGTCGGTGGTCAATACCATAAGCTCTATGTCGAGGGAGACGCTGGTCTCAACGAGTTCAACGCGATCAAGCTTCCATGGGACGTTCACCCGGAGCGTGACCGAGTCTGGTTCGACAATGAATCGAAGAATATGACGAGAAAGCAGGTCGCGCAGGAGCTCCTGTGCGACTTTGCTGCATCAGGTGATACGTTCCTGGGCGCGAATGATCTTGAATACATCATATCACATACCCAGATGCCTATCGAGAGATGGGGTCCTGATATGGGCGTCTGGGTATGGCGTTACTTTCTTCCAGATCACAAGTACATCGTGGCTGCTGACGTGGCTAGGGGAGACGGGGCAGACTATTCAAGCTTTCACGTGATCGACACCACGGCAGGAGAGCAAGTCTGCGAGTTTAAGGGCAAAGTTCCGCCTGACCAGTTCGCGGTAGTTCTTAGCGAAGTAGGTCTAAGATACGGAAAGGCACTCGTCTGCCCTGAAAACAACAGCTACGGTTACGCCGTCTGTATGAAGCTAAAGGAGCTTGGATACCCGAACTTGTACTACAAGGACAAGAAGTACATGTACATGGGGGCGAGCGCAGGATCAGATGACATCGCGAACATTGGTTTCACAACGGGTCCTTCAAACAGGACCAAGATACTTACAAAACTTGAAGAAGTCATCAGAAATAAGCAGATCAGGATCAGGTCCACCAGAATGTCAGAAGAGCTGAAGACTTTCACCTGGATCGGTCAGACTGCAAAAGCAATGAAAGGATACAACGACGATCTCGTGATGGCATTAGCGATCGGCATCTGGCTCTACGACACCAACATCGACTACTCAAAACAGAGTCAGGAGATGACTCGCGCTATGATTGCAGCTTTTGCTGTTAACAAAAGAGACCACGATCAAGAGCCCTTTGTTCCGCACCCAAGGAACGTCATGTCACCAATAATGCTCGATGGGGCTCCCGGAAAAGCAGCAGGATCGACAAATCCGTACGCTCAATTTGGGTGGTTAATCAAGGACTGATTTAAGTTTATCAAAACTCGGATAGAATTGAGACCAAGATGGCAGAAAAAACAAACAGAGACATATTCCAGCGCCTGACCCAACTCTTTAGGGCTGGTCCGGTTATTCGTAGGAAGGTGAAGAACTATTCCGAGCCAACCGCGTCGTCCGCCTATGAGATGTTCAGGAAGAATCAATCTGACATCTACTCCAGCACGGTGGCTGCGTACGGTGCGTTCGACCGCATGTCAAGATACTCAGATTTCTCTGAGATGGAGGCCACTCCTGAAATTGCGTCAGCTCTTGACATCTACGCAGAGGAGACTGCTTCACAGGACGAGAAAGGGCAGGTTCTACACGTTCATTCCGAGAACCGAAGAGTCAAGGAGCTTCTTGATACTCTATTCTCTGACACTTTGAACATCGAGTTTAACCTTCCGATGTGGACGAGGAACATCTGCAAATACGGAGACTTTTTCCTCTTCAACGATGTCCACCCAGGTTATGGAATCATCAATGCGTATCCCATTCCAATCTCTGAGATGGAACGTGAGGAATAT
>Ga0181351_1000347_pt1 | contig 12794 bp, 7 predicted proteins | sample Su13VDMM15SD_FD_170485 | JGI IMG/M metagenome (GOLD analysis project Ga0181351, IMG submission 170485) | Freshwater viral communities from Lake Michigan, USA - Su13.VD.MM15.S.D | ecosystem: Environmental > Aquatic > Freshwater > Lake | place: USA: Michigan | collected 2013-07-16 | reverse complement strand
AAATTGTAGATGCTCACATTTATGAGAATCAAGTTGATGCTATACACAAATATCTTGAGCAAGAAAGTTTTGACTCTCCGCAGTATATTTACGAAAACGGAGCATTAACCTTGCTTAATTATAAACACGGCCCAATAATTTCAGCAAAAGTGGCTATTTAATCTAATATATGTATTATATCTATCACATTTTTGGTAAAAAGATTGGAGTTACACGTAATCTTAATAGTAGAGTTACTCGTGAACAAGGCTACAAAGAGAATGAATATGAAGTTTTAGAAACCAGTGATGATATAGATTATGTATCATCACGGGAACTAGAGCTTCAATCCATCTACGGATATAAAGTAGACAGACAATCTTATAAAAATTTAACTCAAAAACAATCAAATAAAATGGTATTAAACGTAACAGAACAGACAACAACTTTTCCATGCCCTGTAAATAAACTTAAGGGCAATTTACTAGACAATAGAGGTATTAAAATTGAAACCAGTTTTGGTAAATATGTGCTAACCGATGTTTTAATAGATTGGTTAATTAAAAATGCTAACACTTCTATGTTTAATCCAGCTAGATCTTACGTATATAATAAAGCATTAGATGAATTTGCTAAATCATTAAGTAAAAAAGCTCCTGTATTAGAACATTTCAACCAACCTGAAAGCGTTAAAGTTGACGACCCTAATATTTATGATCTTATTAGACAATGGGCTGATGAACGAGGTATATATAGGAACGGTGATACAAAAACACAATATGTAAAACTACAAGAAGAAGCTGGCGAACTAGCAAGAGCTATCTTAAAAAATGATAAAGTTGAATTTGTAGATGCAATTGGCGATATGGTTGTTGTATTAACTAATCTAGCCGCATTAGAAGGATTAAAAATTGAAGACTGTGTTACATCAGCTTATTCAGTTATTGCAAGCCGTAAGGGCAAAATGATTAATGGAACATTTGTAAAAGAAACACTATAATATGACAAAACAAGAAATTGAATTTAGAGATCCAGTTGTACAATCTGTAGTAAACAAATTTGTTGATCGATCTGATGTTGGCTTTGCAAAGTACGGTAAAACATTACGTGATGATCAATCTGATATATTTGTTTGGCTTAATCATTTACAAGAAGAGTTAATGGACGCTACATTATATCTTCAACGTTTAAAAGAAGAAGTGTCTACACTACGCGAAGAAAAAGCATTGCTTGCTGAATTAAACGCTTCTTATGCTGATGTAAATGATATTGACGTTATAGATGCTTTTGAAGTTCGTATAAAAAAAAACAAACGTTCGAAGCCTGGGAGTGGTCGTGGTGATACCTATTCATTTACAATAGACGAGCCAATAAGATTTATATCTGACCTAACAAATAGCCATTTGAATCTTAGAGGTTTACTATGCGAAAAATAAGTAGAAAAAAAGGACCCGTTGTATCTAAAAAAATAGTATATGACGGGATTACTTTCGCCTCTGGCTTAGAAAAGTACATGTATCTTGCTTTAAAAAAAGCTAAAATAGATTTTATTTATGAAGGCACAACATTTGAATTAGTGCCTTCGTTTACTTTTAAGAATGAATGCTTTGAAAGACAATCGAATGGTAAAGGTGATTTTATAAATAGAGGATGTAAAAAAGTATTAAACTTAAAATATACTCCAGATTTTATTGGCATAGATTTTATAATAGAAACAAAAGGCAGAGCTAATGATTCGTTTCCAATTAGATGGAAATTATTCAAAGAGTGGATGATGGATAACAAAGACAATAGAGCTTTGTATAAACCTCAGTGTAATCGTGAGTGTGATATTACAATTGAATTAATTTTAAAAAACAGAAACAAATGACAAAGAAAAAAGCAGTAATGAATGTTGTTCCAGAACCAGAACCAGAACAAAACGAAGAGAAGTATTGGAGTATAACAATTGGAGTTTATCCAGGAATATTATTTGGATTTAGAACGTACGTAGAGGAAACATTTTCAACGCATGTATTGTACTTACCATTTATTGACTTTGCATTTGAAATAGATAACTAAAAAACAAGAGAATAATTATGAGTCTAAGTTTAGATAAACAGATCTTAAGCGATATAACAGTATACACAAAGTATGCTAAATATTTACCAAACAAAGAAAGAAGAGAAACGTGGGAAGAATTAGTAACCAGGAATATGGAGATGCACATCGCCAAATTTCCAAAAATAAAAGAATCAATTGAGCAAATTTATCAAAATTTTGTATTCACTAAAAAAGTCTTACCCTCAATGCGAAGCTTGCAGTTTGGGGGCAAAGCTATTGAACTTAATAATGCACGGATTTATAATTGTGCTTTTTTGCCTATCGATAGTATACATAGCTTTTCTGAAACTATGTTCCTTTTGCTTGGCGGTACCGGCGTTGGTTATAGTGTCCAAAATCATCAAATTGAAAAACTACCAGAAATTAGAAAACCTAATTATGACAGAAGAAAAAAGTATGTAGTTCAGGATTCTATTATTGGGTGGGCAGATGCAATCAAAACCTTATTCAAATCATATACAGGGGGATTAACTTCTCATATAGAGTTTGATCTTTCAGATATTAGACAGAAGGGAGCATTGCTTGTAACCGCTGGGGGTAAAGCACCAGGGCCGGAACCATTACGGATTGCGTTAGTAAAAGTCGAAGCTATATTAAGAAACAAAGAAGATAGATCTAAGCTAACCGATATTGAGTGCCATGATATTCAATGCCATATTGCAGATGCAGTATTAGCTGGAGGTATTAGACGTGCTGCAATGATTTCATTGTTTGATCTTGATAGCAATGCAATGCTAAACTGTAAAGCAGGAAATTGGTGGGAAGATAATCCGCAAAGAGGTAGATCAAATAATTCAGTTGTACTTTTAAGACACAAAATTGACAAGAAAACATTTGACAAAGTTTGGGAAAGAATTGAAGCCTCTGGCTCGGGGGAACCTGGTATATATCTTACCAATGATAAGGATTGGGGAACTAATCCTTGTTGCGAAATTGCTTTGCGACCTTATCAGTTCTGTAATTTAACTGAGATTAATATGTCTGATATTGAAGATCAAGCAGATTTCAATGCAAGATCATCGGCGGCATCATTCCTTGGAACATTGCAAGCATCGTATTCAGACTTCCATTACTTACGAGATATATGGAGAAAGAATACAGAAAAAGACGCATTACTTGGAGTATCAATGACAGGTATTGCATCAGAGTCAAACTTAAAATTAGATTATGAAGAAGCTGCTAAATATGTTAAGGTTACTAATATCGAAACCGCCTATGCTCTTGGTATTAACACTGCTGCTAGGACCACTGCTGTTAAACCTGCAGGCACTACCAGCTTGGTGCTTGGGACCTCTAGTGGGATACACGCTTGGCACAATGATTATTATATTCGTAGAATGCGATTAGGCAAAAACGAAGCAATCTATTCTTATCTTGCAATAAATCATCCAGAATTGATCGAAGATGAATATTTTAATCCAACACTACAAGCGGTAATATCTGTGCCGCAGAAGGCTCCTAAAGGCGCTATAACGCGATATGAGTCAACATTAGATGCTCTTGAAAGAGTAAAGCTAATATCTAAAGATTGGGTTAAGCCTGGACACATTAAAGGGAACAACACACACAATGTTTCGTGTACGGTTTCTGTAAGAGACGATGAGTGGAAAATTGTTGGGGAATGGATGTGGGCAAACAAAGATTACTATAATGGGTTATCTGTATTGCCATATCACGGCGGAACATATAAGCAAACACCATTTGAAGATTGTACTGAAGAGTTTTATAATACTATGATGGCTACATTAAAAGATGTAGATCTATCTAAGGTAATTGAAGTCCAAGACAATACTAACTTTAGTGAATCAGTTGCATGCGGCCCGGCGGGCTGTGAAATAACTTAATAAATAAATATGAAAGAACAAACTTTAGTTGAAATGAAAAACAAAGTAGATGCTCTTATAAGAGTTCTACAGCAAGTTATGAATGAACAACAACATCTAACAACACTTGCAGCAGGCACTTTAGAAACTGTAAAACTCATGCCTGGATATGACAATGCTATTAAAGCAATGACTGATAGAGCAAAAGCGGAACCAAGCGTTGAAGAATTATTAGCAATTTAATTAAATAAAAAAAAGGGGCACAATTAAGTGTCCCTTTTTTATTTATGGATTGTTAGGTATGGTGCCTATTTTAATTAACCCATTTTTCTATTTGCTTTTCTTTCTCTGCTTTTAATTTCATTTTCTCTTCTTTTAAGTTTACCTTCTATTTTTAGTCTCATTCTCTCACTAGCTGGCAATTGACTTATAGAATCTTTAGTACGTTCTCTTGTTTCATCTGCTTTTATTAATCCTTCTTCTTCTCTAGTTGCTTTTCCCGCGGCTTCAATTGCAGTATCCCCAGGCGTATCTCCAACCCCAACGCTTCTAGGCGTCCAACCTAACATAATCATTGTTCGTTGCATTGCTGTGTTTTGCGAATTCAATGCTTGCGAAATATTTTCAACCTTAGTAACAAGCCTATCCATAGGAAAGTTTGTAGTCGCTTCAACACCTTTACCGGCTACAGAATATAAAGGACCTAAATGTACTCTACCATCTTGCATTACACCCCAACCTCTTTCTTTTATAAGATCCTTGTCGTATTTTGTTTGTTGTAATCCCGTATATATTTTTCTAAGCTTAGATCCAATTGGAGGAGATATATTTACGGTCTCTAATAATACTTTTGTGTAATCGGCTTTGTATTCTTTAGGTCGTTCTTCCATGTATTTTTTAATTACATTTTTTACTGTAACCATAACGCCTCCTAATAAACCTGTACCTCTAACAACTGAGTCAACAACGCTACTTGCAATTTCTACTAATTTTTTATCTTTCTCTTTTAGTCTTTTCTTTTTATCTTCCTCTTTTTCTTCGTCATCTCCTAATCCAGGTAATACAGCAAACAATCCTTGTTGCAATGTAGCAAACATTAAGTTTTGTATTGCAATATAGTAAGCTATTTTTGTAATATGTGTTTTAGCATCTCCTCTTCCGTTCTTAAGATCTAAGAAAGACTTCTTAACAATACGAGATTGTTGCATTGCAGTATTTTGGAATGTAAGTAATAATCTACCTGCTCCACTCGCTTGTTGTTTAGATATGTCTCTTGGGTCTCCAGATTGTTGTGTTTCATCTGATACCTTAGTAAAATCATTCCAAGCATTCTTTTCTGCTTCAACTTCTGTTTGTCCTTCTTTTAAGTAAGTTTTAATTCTGTTTCTATAAAATGGAGCACCTCCGGAGGCAATAGCAAAACTATCAGCAATTTGTGTGGGAGTATAACCAATCTTCAAGAGATATGCTACAACAGCTTTTGGTTTGTTCTTACTTGTTGCCGCGGCATTTGCAATTTCAGCAGCTGCTACATCTTCTTTAAGACCTCCGCGTCTTTCTTTCATTTTGTCTGAATTCCAAATACGTCCAAAATCCTTCCAATATTGTTTTTGATTAGCAAATGCTTTTGCCGCTGCTATAGGATTGTTATCTCTTAGATTTAAAAAGTTAACTGCGCCTATTAATTGTAATGCGGCGGATCTTGTATTTAAGAACATGATAGTTCCTGTAGATCCACTAACCCAATCAAACCAAGCGTTAGTTATTTTATCTTTGCCTTGGGATCTATTCTTACCATTGATCATTCTATACAATACGTCTTCTATGGATTCTCTAACATCGGTTCCATAGATAGCCTGTATCTTATTCATATTAGGGCCTACTAATTTACCGTTTTCAAACTTCCCAAACATTTGTTCTGCATTGTCAACAAACTCGCTAAGGAATTGTTTTCTGCCTTCTCCTTCGGTTAAATTATGAAGATCAGATATAATTGTACTCGCATCCCAATATTCGTCAGGGTTTACCCAGCCATTTCCTTGTCTACCTAATACAATTAATCCAGACATAAAGTCGTATAATTCTGTATCATTATTAACTAAGGAAGTTAGCTCGTTTGTATCGCGTTTAGATAGCCCTGGTATTTCCACACCTGATCCATTCCACATTGCAACACGCAAAGCTTGATCGTATGTAAAGTTTCCGTCTGGGGTTAATTTTTCAAGTTTCTTTGCAATACCAGGAAATGCTTTTATTAATGCTTTATAATTGTTTTTAATAGACTGTCTTGCCGCATCCATTAAATCATTACCGTTAGCATAAGGTTTTAACAATGCATCTGAGAAGAATTCTTTCTGAGCCTCTCCATCTCGCCCTTTGCCTATAAAGTTATACAATAATAATTCAAAATCCGCAGCCGATGCTGGAACATATAGATCAAATACGTTTTTACCAGCTCCTTTTCTTTTTGCCACAATGTCAGAGTATTCAATTGCAGGGCCAATACCTGTATTCTTAGCTATTATTTTATTGAACTCAGAGCCTATTGTTTTACTGAACTTAATCTTTGCTTGTTGTATTTTTGATTTAACATCTAATACATCTAAAGCATTCTTAACGGCAGTTACATTTTGTATTGCATCGTCTGAAAAGTAGAAGTCATTATATCCTTCAGTAGCTTTATTTACCATCCAATCTGCTTTTGCTTGAGCGGTGCTGTTTCCTAATCCGGTTATATTCTCCAATGGTATATTAATGCCTATTGAAGATAAAAATTCATGGATAGGGCCTGCTGCATTTGCTGGGCGAGCCGTAAGTATAAAGAAATTTTCAGGACCAAACTTGCCAATCATCTTCTTCATCTTCTCAACCATTGGACCTGGCTTACCGTCAACAACCTTACTGAATTCAGAGAAATCAAATACTGCTCCAGCATCTAACATATTCCCGCCTTCTTTTGCAAACTCTTCTGCGTTCAATTTACCAGTCAATCCATCAGGCATTGTGTATAGCACACTACCTGATGTTAAACCAACGGTGTCATCAAAATCAAACACTGAAATTCCTTTTGGTGTTTTAGAAAATTTACTAGAATTAACAATTGCTTTTATTTTTGTGTCATTTTTAATGCCGTTAACGGCGTTATCAGACGCTTTAACAAATTCTTCACCTATTATTTCTTTATTAGCAGGGTCTATGCTTTCCATCGCAAACATATTCTTCATGCCAAATGTAGCGTAATTGTAATACCTATAATAGGTAGGCATGCCTTTTTTCCACCCAGGAGGCATTTTTGATTTAAACCCAGCTTTATTAAAATTGTTATCCATAGAAACTGGAATAACAGCCGCTGTATACGTATCCCATATATTTGCAAGGTCTTCTTTTGTTGCAATACCTTTGCCTTTTTTGTAAGTATTTAATATTTCTGCTATGACTTGTGAAGCTGGCCTAGTATGTTCGTATCTTAAAGCACCCGCCTCAATTCCGGCTTTTGGTATATAAACATTGGTAAGAATAGCGGATTTACGGATAGCCGTTTCCATATTACTACCCATTTGCACAATCATTATAGCTTTGGCTGCATCAGATATTTCGTTTTCAGGATTAAAATAATAACTAAATGTTTCTTGAACTATTTTGCGATATTCTAATGATTGAGCTTTTCTTCCTTCAAAATCTCTATCTTTATAGGCTTTACTTGCGCTATCTTTTTTTCTTTGAGTTGCAGTTGCTTTTTTAATTTTCTCTACAAGTAACTGATTTTCAGCAGTAGCTCCATTTTGCAAAGAATTATATACAATATTATCCCAATAGTCTGCTGCGCTTTCTGTTATTTGATTTGATTTTCTACCTTTTTTACCAGAAAACTCTACTTTTTTTGTTTCAGGATTAATTTGAATGCCAATTAAATTGCCTAGTGATGCATTACTTTTAAAAGTTCCACCACTGTATATCATCATTTTAATAGCCTCTTCCTTTCCAAATTTGTCTACCCACGCACTAAACATGTTAATTGTGGTTGTTCTAGCATCGGTTACATTCGTTGGAGAAAATAAAGATTCATGTGAGAATTGCATATCTAGAACATCTAAAACGCCTTCTTCGTGCATTGTAGCAACATTTTTTATAAAAGATTCAAAATTGCCTTTTTCGTTAAAATTTGTGTCTTCTACGTATTTAACATTTTTTGAGTACATATCTTTCATTTGCCTCAACCAAGGTCTAAAGTCTTCTACTAATCCATTTATTTCTTCTGTAGAAAAATCATCTATAAATACGTTTTTAAATATTCTTTTTATGGCAACTTTATTACTAGTAGTTAAATAAGGATTTAAATCGGCGCTTAATTGATTAATTTTACTATTAAATATATCTTTCTTAATTTGAGGAAAGCTATTATAAATTTTAGAAAATTTAACATTACCCCTGTCAGATTGTCTTGCAAAATCAACAACCGTATTATTAGCAATCTCGTAACCTTGTCTTGTTTGATTAGCAGCAAATGCTTCAAATATAGGGCCGCCTTCCGCAAAGTCGGCATTAATAATATCAAAGGCCCCCTCTTCAGACATGGCTTTAGATAAAGATTCTTTTCTACCACGGATAGGATTACCATCAGGCCCAATTATCTGAGCTAAATATACTTCATCAGATATATTATTAGCTACGTTAGGTAATCTTCTAACTAATTCAGCTCCTGAAGTTCTTCCAGCTTGATCTGTAGTTGTTTTCTCTCTATCAATTTTTTTGCCAACCCAGTCAGGGAAGTTAACCCATTTACCATCAATTTGCTTTTGAATAGCCATAGGAATTCCTCCTTGGCCGTCTTTACCCATTAGCCAAGTAGTTGTCATATTCTCAAGAACGTAACGCTTAGTTCTTAATAATTCTTTTCTGAGAACACCATCTTTTTTGCCGCCTAACATTGTTTTTATATCAATATCAAGTTGCTTACCAACCTCGTCTCTAATCTCGGCAATTAATGGCGTTACTGTTTTATTTAATGACACCGGAGCGTCTATTCTAGTCTTTAATGTTCTAGTAATAGTTATAATCTTCTTTATAGCTGTTTCTAAGACCTCTGTTGGAAAAACTTTTGCTTCCAATGCATTCTTATACTTTGGCTTTTCTTTTGCCGTCTCAGTGAATCCTTGGTCTGCAGTTTCAGTTGCCATTAAACCTTTCTCTTCCGATGCGTCTTTACTAAATTGCTTACCCAATATTCTTCTGGATGTTGCAATAGCTCTAACAGGTAAATACTTATTTATCCAAGCAGCTAACGGTGTTCCTGATTCCGGTTTGTATTTTGTAATTAAGTCTAAAATACCGCCAACCCCAGTTTCAATTTCATCTGTAAGCAATTCTCTGTCAAAATCAGGAGCATCTCTACGCTTATCAACTATTTTATTAGTAATAGGCTTAAATAGTTTTATTATTTCCGCAGCGCCTTCTCTTCCCTTAGTATCATAAATTTGTTGCACTTTATTGGAAGAAATTGAACCACTTTCATTCTTAATTATTTCTTTAACAGTATCTTCTTCGCTTACTTCTTTTTTAGTAGTTGGCTTTGCTGTTGCTTCTTTTGCAATGGCTCTTTTAAGTTCGCCTTCCAGTTTTTTTACTTCTTGGTCATATTCATTTGGATCATAGTCTCCTTCATTTTCTTCAAGATCACTAAGTTCTGTTTTAAGTTGAGCAATTGTTTTAGAAAATGTTTGAGATTTTGATATGGTTTTTCCTTGATCGCCTAACGCGATAGCTCTTTTAGATAATTTACCTCTTCTTAAATTTTTATTGTAATCTTTAATAAAATCATAAACATCTTTACCGTCTTGAAATTGCAAATTATCAAATCCTTTTTCTTTTAAAAATGGCAATATTAAATCTCCAATCTTAGCAAACATATCTGATAACTTGTCAGACCAAGTTAGTTTTTTCCCAGCAACTATTTCAAAGAATTGAGTCATATACTCGTCAGGATTTTCCTTTAAGTATTCATCATCATATAATCGCTCTCCAGTTTCTTTATCTTCAGCTAATATTCTATCATTAATTGCGGCTAATTCCTCCGCGCTTAATACACTTAAAAATTTATCTTTAAGCTCTGTTGCTTTAACTAAGTCTTTTTCTGTTAATGTTTGGAATGATGATATAAGTATTTTATGTAATAATTCATGCCCGCCAACATTAAATTCTGATACTTTAGCAGCAAACTCTTTATTAATTATAATTTGCCCATTGCCAAGATTTGTGCCTACTGTATTTGATAGTTTGCTTTTTGGCAATCCCATTTTTTCATTATATTCATCTAATACTTTCTGCCCTTCTTCTTGGGTGTCAAAGGCTACCAATGCGTCTACAGTACCATCTGGATTTGTAATCGGGTTTTCAAATTCTTGTTTTCCAACTAAACCTGCTAATTTTTTAGCAACTCCTACGTTTTTATTTAAAACAGCAAGATTTTTTTCTAGTTTTTCTTTAGCTACTGTGCTTGTTAACTCACTTATTCTGCTATCAAGTTCTTTTACTTTATCAGATTGGAATGTTGTTAAGATTGGATCATTAACGTTTTCAATTAGAGTCTTTAATTGGGCCCTATCTTTTAATAAATTGGCAACTTCGGCATTGACATTTGTAGGTAATTCTAAAGGCTTTAATTGGTTTGCGGCATGATAAGTAGTAGCAAATTCTTTCTTTATATTATCACCTTCCTCTATAGTTATTTTATCAGACGCAACATCAGTATCCACTTGATTGCTTAATATTTTATATGAATTCGGTATTAAAGCTATATTCATTTGGGCCTCGCTTATAGGTGTGGCTGGATTAAAAGCTTCTTTTATATTTGTAATGCCTGAATCTTTAAGTTGCGTATTAATTTTATAGGTAGTGACTCCGGATTTAAAACCTTGAATGCTTTTTTGCAATGTTACAGGAGCTCCATAAACAGTACCTCCTCCAACTCCAGCGACAAATGAATCCATTGTTCCTTCAAAAGCTGGTTTTTTAGATATTAAATTTTGTGTAACAGTAGTGGCAACTTCTTCTAAACCTTCTCCAAGCATAGAAACAGGTACGCCATATTTTTTTAATGCTGTTTGATAAGTTGTTATAAGGCCGTCTTTAAATATTTTAGATCCAGTTTCTAACCCTTCTTTAAGAATTATATCTTTATATACTTTACCAATACTTCCTTCCCCTATTGCTGAAAAAACACTCTCTGCTCCAGCCATTCCAAACCCATTAATAACATTCTCAATTTCAGATTGCCCAGGATTTTCTTCTGCTTGTATTCTTATTTCTGGACCAGCCATTGCCGCAGTAGAAGCAGCAGCTAATTTAGCGATTCCCATGTTAGCTCCGCCAGCCATAAAACCTATGCTTACGGGAGCACTTTCAGCTAGCCCGCTACCTAGTAGACGAAACGCGTCAGAGTAATTTCCATTGGATATATTTTTGGTTATACTTTGGGAATCGTAGTTGGCATTGTCATAAATATTATTTTTTTTACCTATTCTCTTCTGTTCATCAATAAAATAATCCATCATTGGATTAGTTACACCCATTGATTTTTTAAACTTTTCAGGAGTAACTTCTACATCTTTATCACCAGAAATTGCTGCATATATATTTTGTGGGGCAGCGAATACTCTATAAACTGTTTCCGGTATAGAAGCAAAAGCTTCTCCAACATAATCAGAACCTTTAGCAACGCCATCTAATAATCTATCTATATAGGATTCGCCTATAATTTTATTTTTTTTATCTGATGCCTTAGTTAATATCTCTTGTGCCTTTAATTCAATATCTGCTGGTTGAATATTATAAGACGCTCCTGCAGGTTGTTTAGTTTGCAATATCTGAACGGCCTGATTATCTATATCTAATTTTTGTTCAGGAGTTAACTTTGCATAATTTAATGTCTCAAAATTATTAAACACGTTATCCACAATATCTGCTTCTAACTTATTTTCTTTTATACCGCTTTTTTGTATATTTTTTTCTCCTTTAGTATAAAAACCATCTGTATCACTAGAAGTAACCTCTTTAGCAAATTTTTTTGGATTAAATACATCTTTAGTTTTTGGAACTAATGTTTTTGCTTGTTTTTGTAAATTAGTTAGAAACTCAGGTTGAGATCTATCTTCCCCAAACGGATTACTTTGAGATGCCGATGAAGATTTTACCGGCTTGGATGCCGTACTTTTTACAGTTGCACCCGCATCCTCCTTTGCAACTGTCTTTCGCTTTCCCGGCAATATCTCCCCTGTATCTTTGGTTTCTTTAAAACCAAATTGAGTAATTGCTTTTTGAACATTATCATCTGTACCGTATTTTTCTAATAATTGATCATAAGAAAAACTTGCTCCGTTGTATGAATATTTTTTAGGCATATTTATTATATTTAATTATTATTGTAGATCAGGTAAACCACCTGTTTCTTGTGCTATTTTTTGTTCTGGGGTATACTTTCTTTTATTTAATAGATTTCTTAATTCTGCAGCGGTATATGTTTTACCATTTTCATCAACTATTTTATATCGGTTTGTGCCTTTTATTTTTGCATAACTAAAACTGTTATCTAATTCAGGAACCTTTATAATCTCGTTTAAATCAGACTTACCTTCTATTAATTTTTTAAATTGCTGAGTTACTTCTGCTTTACGGTCTACATCAAAAGCCGGAGAACCACTGGTGTTTACACCTTTTTTATCCTTAGCAGTTTGTTTTTTAGTTGTGTCAACTGTATTTGTGACAATACTAGAATCTTCTTTTAGTACGTCTTGGGTTTTTGGCACTTGTGTTTGAACAAAATAATTTTTATAATCCTCAATAAATTTCTGTTTACCAGCATCGTCTAAAGGTTTTCTAGGATCAAAATTAAAT
>Ga0181351_1000342_pt1 | contig 12883 bp, 21 predicted proteins | sample Su13VDMM15SD_FD_170485 | JGI IMG/M metagenome (GOLD analysis project Ga0181351, IMG submission 170485) | Freshwater viral communities from Lake Michigan, USA - Su13.VD.MM15.S.D | ecosystem: Environmental > Aquatic > Freshwater > Lake | place: USA: Michigan | collected 2013-07-16 | reverse complement strand
TGTTTCTGAGAACGAGGGGGTTGCTATACTTTCAACCATGTGCATTCCAAATTCTAGCAACGACTCATTGCTCGGCTGTTTTGGAAAGCTTGTGCCTTTATTGGCTAGTCTTAAATCAGTGACAGTGTATGGGTAGCGAACAACCGACCCGTTTTCAATCAATACGTACATAATTTACTCCACTTGTTTCTTGATGACGGACAGCATAATCTTGGCTTTCTTTTGCTCCAGTATTTCTGAAGTTAATAAACCCCGAAGTTGTCCCGCAAAGCCTTCTAGTTCAATGCGTTCAGTTTCTGGCAAACTTTCAATTTCTTCCAATGCCAGTGTGTAATTGTCAATGTTAATCTGGTAGTGCATCACCTCTTGGATTCTTGCTTCCAAAGATGTCGTTAGAATTTCTTGTTTTGTTGTGTTTGTCATTTTGTTCCTTTAGTTTTATTTGGTAAACGCTACGCTGTTACTGGATCCCGATGGCAATGTTGTCGGGTCGGCATATTTGGCTCCAAATCCCGAAACAGACCACGCGTAGGCGGCGATATATGGAGAACTATTTTGTGAAATCGCCAATGCGTCTCCGGTTTTACTAAACGCCGGGTCGGTTGAGGCGCTAGCGGGCAAGACTGCTGGATTAGCGTACTTTGTTCCAAAACCAGAAGGTGACCACGCGTAGGCGGCAATATATGGAGATCCAAAGTCCGTAATTGCGAGGGCAGAATCGTCAGGACTAAACCTCAGCCCAAAACCAGAACCCCCGGGCAAAGTTGCTGGATTAGCGTATTTAGTCCCAAAACCACTGCCACTCCACGGATACGCCGTAACAAACGGAGTTGTGCTGTGCCCTACAGCAATTTGTGAGCTGTTTGAACTAAAGTCTACAGAATAACCTGACCCTGTTGGAAGCGTAGCAGGATTGGCGTATTTAGTCCCAAAGCCAGAACCACTCCAAGGGTAGGCGGTTATAAATGGAGTACTGCTGTGCGCTATAGCAATTGCCGTACCATCTGGACTAAAGGCCACACCTAAACCAGTGCCGCTTGGGAGCGTGGCAGGATTAGCATATTTAGTTCCAAAACCCGCACTCCATGGATAAACTGTAACAAATGGAGTAACAGCGTGCGCTACAGCAATTGCTGAGCCATCATAGTTAAAATCAACGGAAGTACCTGACCCTGTTGGAAGCGTAGCTGGATTAGCGTACTTCGTACCAAAACCAGAAGTTGACCACGGATAAACTGTAATAAATGGAGTTATTTGGTGCGCGACCGCAATTGTTGAGCCATCATAGCTGAAAGAAACCCCCTGCGAAAGTCCTGTTGGAAGCGTGGCAGGATTAGCATATTTAGTTCCAAAACCCGCGCTACTCCAAGGGTAAACTGTAACAAATGGAGTTGTGCTTAGCGCGACCGCAATTTGTTGATCTGATGACGTTGCGCTTAATAATTTACCTGCAAGCATTATGCATCTCCCACACGCGCACCGTAGATAACACCGCCAACTTTCCACAATTGAATAACTGTATATCCAGTTGTGTTTAGTGTTGGCGCAGTTCCTCCGTTTGTTTTCCAAGTTACAGCCAACGATGTCCAAGTTATGGTGTAGGCGGTTCCATCATCCACCATTAGCGTCAACGATTGACCGTTAGCCCATATTCCAGCAGTGGGGGTGCTGTTGCCTGAAAGTGTCCATGTTTGGATAGTTGCATTCGTTGGGGACAAGGCGGGTGTTGTCCCTGTTACCGCAAAAATTCCCTCCGTGTAACTGTTAAACGCGGCAGAATAAACGGAAGCATTGCCGTAGACATTTAAGTTTTGCTGTACGTCCAAAGCCGCAACAGAAGTTTGACCAGTCAGTTGGATGTCAATGCTTGGTACCGTGTACTGATATACGGAATCATTGGTCGAGCCAACTATATACATCTTTGTGCCGTCTGGCTTGATGTAAATGTCATTAGGAGCCGTATCTTGACCAGCCACACTAAAAACATTAACAAACGCTGATGTACTAATGTCCCAAGGTGTTGTCAAGTTGTAGACGTTAACGTCATCGCCTGTTGTACCTAGTACAAACATACGAGAACCGTCACCCGTAAAATTTATGCCTGACGATACAGTATCTTGTCCTGATATTGAGAAAGACTGTAAAAATGTTGCGGTTGATACGTTCCACGCAGTTGACAACGTATATTGGTAAACAGCATCTCCAGTTGACCCGACCACATACATTGACAAGCCATTGGGTTTAAACCATAGTCCAACAGAAGTTAAATCTTGTGTCGCAACAGAAAAAGAAATGCTGTCGTAGGATGCTGTTGCAACAGACCAAGGGGTGCTTAATGTGTACTGAAACACCGTGTCGTTAGTCTGTCCAAGTACATACATCTTTGTACCATCGGCACGGAAGAATAATCCTTGGGGAGAAGTATCTTGTCCAGACACAGAAAACACAAGTGAGAAAACAGCAGAAGAAACAACCCAAGCCGTAGACAAGTTATACTCGTTAACATCATCTCCCGATGAGCCAGCAACATACATCTTTAACCCATCAGGGCTAAAGAACAAAGCAGTTGGCTGAGTTTCTTGACTTGTAACAGAGAAAGACACACTGTCGTAGCTTGCACCAATTACGTTGACGTTGCTTAGAATGGTGTCACCAGCCACATGAACTGTTGATGCGGGGGCTGCTGTGGCAAAGCCTGTCTTGCCAGCACTGGTAATGCGAATACGTTCAGTTAAAGAACTTGCACCATCAGCCGTGGTGCTAAATGTTAAGCGTCCGGGCATGTCGTTAACGCCGGGAGTTCCGTCTACTTCAGCACGAATTTGTGCCGCTTCAATCGGTGCTACACCATCGCTCCCATAGGCACGAAGAGTCATCAAATTATCGCCAGATTGGACAATAGTTTCCGTCCCAATTGTGCCGCTACGAGATTTTGAAAATGTTAAGAACGAACCATTAGCTGTATTGCTATAGTTAAAAGAACCAATAGCCGAACGATTGATGTCGTCACCAACCACTTGAAACGCAGGAAGAATTCCAGAAATTGTGGTCAAAGCCGTAGTATTGCCGACAATAACTCGACCAGTGTTCTCAATCACAAAAGGTGTTGAATCAGGATTAGTTGTATCTTCAACCAGCAGAGCGTTGCCTGTCCCAAGCTGTGTGATTCGCAGGGCTGCGTTGGTGTTGTCAGTAACACTGATGATTGGGCTTGCATTAAATGTAGTTGTGCCGTTTACGGTCACTGTGTCAGCCGAAGCGTCACCAAGCGTAACGTTTCCTGTAGCACCTAGCGTAGTAAATGTTCCTGCGGCGGCTGTATTAGCACCAACAACACCATCAAAGTTAGCGGCGTTGATTCTTCCACTTACCCCTAAACCGCCTGTGATTACAAGTGTTCCTGTTCCAGTAGTGGTTGAGGCAGTACCTGCGGTAAAAGTTGTTGCGCCATTACTTGCTAATGTTGTAAATGCGCCAGTTGATGCTGTGGTAGCACCAATAGACATATTGTTGATCGTACCCGTACCTGTCGAGGTCAAAGCCAGCGTCGGTGTGTTGCTTGCTGTTAGGGTAATAAGGTTGGTGTAAGCCGCTCCGTCCACGTCATAAGCGGCAAGCGTTAGCGTGTTCGTGGCAACCTTTGCGGATTTGAGTTGCGTGCCAGTTACATAGGAAGCGGCTTGAGTGATAGTGTCCGTGTCGGCGTCACCAAGAGTTACGTTGCCTGTAGCACTTAACGTAGTAAACGCGCCCGTGCTTGTTGTCGTAGCACCAATCGACATGTTGTTGATTGTGCCAACACCAGTCGAAGTCAGGGCGAGTGTGGGCGTATTGCTTGCCGTTAAGGTAATCAAATTTGTGTAAGCCGCACCATCCACATCATATGCCGCAAGATTCAATGTGTTGGTGTCTACTTTTGCAGACCTTAAAACTGTACCTGTGACATAGGAAGCGCCTTGAGTGATAGTGTCCGTATCAGCGTTACCAAGCACCCAATTACCATTGCCCGTAATTGTGCTTGATGCAGTAATTGCCGCTGCTGTAATTGTGCCCGTCAGTGTAGGAGACGCCGACATGACGACGTTACCTGTGCCTGTGATAGCGTTACTGACCAACTGATCCGAAGCATTGGTAAACACCGCTTGACTGGCCGTCAACGCAGGCAGAGTCAGATTAGTGCCGTCGAATGTCATGTTGGCAGAGCCAGCCAAAACACCAGAACTGTTGAACTGAACCTGAGTGTTGGAGCCACCAGCCGCGCCAGCCGTAGCTGTACCAACAATCTTTACATAGTCTGTGCCGTTAAAATATACAAATGCTGTCTCGCCTACAGCAATAGAAACACCGGTCTGACCTGATGCTTTAAACGTCACGATACCGCCAGTAGCAGCGTTCACCACCGTGTATGTCTTGCTGTAGCTTGGGCCTGTGACTACCTTGGCGACTGTTAATGTGCCTGTAACTTTAACAATGGCAAACTGAGCTGTAACTGTTCCCGCGCCTGTAAGACTGGATGTAATACTGTTTCCAGACGAGCTACCTGTGGTGTTAGCCAGAGTGACTGCGCCGTCATTTGTCAAAGTTAATGTGCCCGCAACCGAAATGTCCACATAATCAGAAATACCGTAGTTGACTGTATCGCCCCACGTACCAGAGAGCGTTCCTTGTGTGGGAGTGACCAAGCCTAAAAGAGTTGTCGTTGCTGCCATTTAAATGCTCCTATATCGTTGAAACATCAGTCCAAGCTGGTGTTTGCGTGTTACTAACTTGTGCCCAGCCCGGAGACTGAGTATTGGTAATATTTTGCCAGTTTGTGGTCTGCGTGTCATTAACATTTTGCCACCCCGCCGATTGATTATTTGTAATGTTGCCCCAGTTTGCAGTCTGCGTGTCGTCTATTACATCCCAGAAAGGCCGTGCCGTAATTGAATCCGCCCCAGTTGCTGATTCAGTAATAGAAGCTATAAAAGCCACAGCCGCCGCATTTACATCTGTACCCGTTGCAGTCTCTTCTACCGCCCCTACAAAAGTTACTTGCGCCGTTACTGTTTCTGTCCCAGTAGCTGTCTCATCAACCACCGCTCCAACAGACAAACTACTGACTACCGCATCCGTCCCAGTAGCCGTTTCATTCACTGTAACCAAGAACGCAGAAGATGAATCTACCGCGTCTGTACCTGTCGCTGTCTCTGTAATCTGACTTAAGAAGTTGGCAAACGCCGCATCCGCATCAGACCCCGTAGCAGTCTCAGTAACCGAGGCACTCATCGTGCGCAATGCTGTTATGACATCACTACCCGTACCCGTTTCACTGACCGAAGACCGAAATGTTGCTAAAGCACTTACTGCGTCTGTACCTGTACTTGTCTCATTAACCGAAGACCGAAATGTTGCTAAAGCACTTACTGCGTCTGTACCTGTACTTGTCTCATTAACCAAAGCCCCAACACTTATTGTTGCTGTAGGCGCGTCCGTACCTGTTGCAGTCTCATCAACAACCCGGTCATAGGCTGAATTACCCCAGCCAGTCTGACCCCATGTGCCAGAACCCCAGCCGCCTTCAGCCATTTAGACCTCAAGCAGCCAAGCTGAATGTGTAAGTCACAGACAAAGTATCACTAGCAACCACAGAACGATCGCCGGGTGAGCCAAAGTCAGCCGCTGAGAACAAAGTCCCGGTTGTACCACTCTTAGCACTACCGCTGGTCAGGAACGCCCCGCCCACAGTTGTTGTGCCATTGATGTTAAACGTAGCAGGAGAAGCTGAATTAGTCACCACAGAAGGGTTAGCCGCCGTAGCCGTAACAAACGTAGCCGCCACACGGGTTGCATTACTGTAAGCCACAACCTCTGTCCATCCAGCGTGTGAAGACATGGTGTCACCAGCCGCAGGAGTATTAGAAGCACCAGCACCGTACAGGCCAAGATACCAAGTGGTAATCTGGGTCACTGAGGTTAAAGCACTGCCCGCCATGTACTGAAGACCAACGTTGACTACCAAATTTTTAGACTTGGCTTCCCACTTCAAATTGCCGTCTTTGTCATGGCATTTGATTTCAAATACGCCGGTAGCCTTTGCTTCCTCACCAGCTTTAAGATTACAAGTTAGACCGCTAGAAACATGGTCGGTTGCTTTGAGTTTTTCCGTGGGCATGATGATTCCTTAGTTAGATCAGGTTGTAGCCAAACGGATCAACGCAGTGCTTGTTGTATTTGAAGGCATCGTTAAAGTGAACGTGCCAGCGGTTACAGTCTGTGAGCCAAATGTGTGAACACTAACAGCCGTATTATTTTGGGTAGAGTTGTAGATCAACACGCAGTCAAACGCCGTAGCCAAAGTCACTGTGGTGTATGTGATCGAAGCAGTGGGCGTCGTAAATGCAACACCTGCTGATGCAGACGAATTAGTTGCAGTTGGCGCATTCCATACAGGTGAGCCTGTAAGCGTCACACCCCCAGATGTGTAACCGAGGCCCGACACCTCAGTAGCGTCGGCTGCTGTAAAAGCAGTGGTACTGGCGTTTTTAGTGGCCGTTGTTAAATACAAAGCCGCTTTAAACGTATCAATAGTGGGTGCGGTCAAACTGGTGCGCGAAACAAGCGTAATTGATCCAAATTGATGCCCGCCATTGAGCAGTTGCCCCATAAACGAGGTGCACATTGCTTGTGTATTTGCCATAATAGTCCCTTAAAAAATTAACCGAAAGATGCGGCTTCGACTTTTAGCCCCACCGATTTTTTCAATTGAACATGCACCGAACGATGAACAAGTTCACCCTCTAACCAATACTCGACCCAAGCCGTGTACTCGTGGTCATTATCGACTAAACCTTCTTTTTTCTCAAGAAGAGATTCGTCCATGTCGCCTTTAGTGGTAGTAACAATCAATTTGAACTCCTGATAAGAGCCGCCGTAGCGGTATTTGCTGGCATGGTAATTGTAAATGTAACGCTGGATGTTTTATCAGATCCAAAATCTAAAACAGCAATAGATTTGTTGCCTTGGGTAGAGTTATAGATCAGTGCACACCGAGCCGTGATAGCTCCAGTCCAAGAGATATTGGGAAAACCCACATAGGCCGTGTACCCAGAAGACGATACCGTGATTGGTGTTAATGTCGCCCCACCAAGCGCATACGTACCTGTAGCTGGCACTTCATTGGTCGCACTGTACACAGTTGTGTCTTCGTTTAAATCCGCGCTGGCTGTATACAGGGCAATCTTAATAACGTCAGTTGTCAGGTCATGTATGCCTTGATAAAGCTCTGCTTTAAATGATGTAGTTTGGGTTTGAACAATCGCCATCAGGTCACCGCCTGTCTATACTGACCAGAACGATATGCGTCCTGACGCTCCATACCATCACCCAAACGTTTGGCCAATGCAAGCGCTTCTTGGTACTTACCGTTGTAGAGCGCCATCATGTCTTGCTCACCCTTCATGTAGGTGTAAGCTTCAACCAAAGAACCATACAGCAGCACTGTGTCAAAGTTATCGCCAAGCCATGTAGTAGAAGCTGTGACAATTGACTCAGGGTAGTAATAGTAGTGCAGTTCAGCACTATATCCCGAATCTGGCGTGGGGCCAAGAATGAAAGTTAGCTCTGCCGCGTTATCCGAACGTGGGCCAAACAAAGCATAGTATTTAGGAATCCCTGTATCTGTGGGCTGTGGGTATGCCTGCCGAATAAAGTTAACATCTTTGTTTAACAAATACTCGTACTCACCACTGGCGTTAATAACAGCCAATGAATATACCGCCAAAAAATCCGAAGGGCACTCCAAGTACTTATTACTTGTAGTCATAGACCCCGTCACATTCTTACGAATTGAAGGGAACTGCACCGAGTTATAAATACGTTGCTCAGCTTGCTGAACGAACACGGGTATCTCAGCGATAAAGTCCGCTTCGGTATTTTCCGTGTACGCTTGAATGTTAGCGCTGAGTGCGGCGTAATTCATGCCATTGGGCCTCTAGCTGTAATGCCTTTGGTAGCCGCGCCGTTACCACGGGTAACAATACCGGATGTCTTAGTTGGGTTCTCACCATTGTTAATGACACCAACGCTCATTTTCATAGTGTTAAGGCTACTAATGCTAGAGTCCTTGCCGGGGTTTTCCGACATTACCAGAGGCTTGCCGTTCATTTTGTGCGGTGCAGCATAAGTAGCGGCGTCGCCAACTTCTTTACCCATAACTTTTTTGCTAAATTTAGCCATGATTAACCTCGTTTCTGGTTGGCAATTTTTGCCAAATTACGGCCCATAGACAACATGTCCGCATCAGTTTTGCCGCCTTTACCACCCTTACCGCCTTTTAGAGCGGCTGATGTGGGGCCACTATCGCCTAGATTTGTTCCTTCGGTCTTGCCTTTTCTAGCAATGCCGTCTGCTGCTTTTTTAAATCCCATTTTAAGCTCCTTAAGATACCGTTACTGTACCAACAAATGTCGTTGCCACCAAGTAGTTTGGCGTCAAAGCAACATCAAAATTACTCGACCCACCAACGGGGTTCCAGCCCCACTGAATGTCCCGTGAACCACTGGTCGGATTACCCGCAGTATTTGCGCCCGCCGTATAGTAGGTTGAATCATTACGAGGATTACGCACAGCTTGCGGGTCATCAACTGGGTACATACCCAACTGCAACTGCGGTTGGTCGGGATCCCAACACTGAGGGCACACAAGCAGGTTATATATCTTAGTCTTCTGAATCTCTTTTTTCAACGCCGTCAATTTGTATTGGAAGCCACACCTATCGCACATGGCGATACTGTTCTTCGCAGAAGCAAACCGATTACCCATTAGGTGCCCCCACCAATAAACTGCTGTCGAGGCACAAAGCGAATAGCCGCTTTCTCTCGGTCTTCTGATGCGGCCAACTCCCAAGCCTCGTCATACTGTTGCTTTAATACGGGTAAACGCTCAGCGCCGCCAACAATCTTTAACGCCAGATAGTATGCAAGGCCAGCGGCCAAACAGGGGATAAATCTAAACGGCACGTCCATCACGTTCACACCACCACCCGCGTCTTGCGTGCGGCGTAAGCGCCAGTAAACAAATGTGTACTGCTGCGATCCATCAGGAGTCGGCCAAACTGTAATAGCTGGAACCTGCGCCCAGTACACAATAGCGGCGGCGGTATGCCCTACAGCAATAGTCTCTTGCTGGCCACGAGAACAATTAAACAGCGTGCCAGTTTTGGCGTTTGTGTTTTGGGTGATGTATCCGTAGTTGATGATTTCGTCGTCAATTTTAACGAAACCGGTTGCGGGCAAGCCTGTTACGTCGTTCAACACAACTGATGTGCTGGTAGCCGTAATCGTCGTTGTAAGCGTTGCAGCAATAGGAGAGTTCTGGCCGTTATACCGCTGAATCCAAACTTGAATTGGTCTGGCTTGCTGAATTTTGTTGGGGATCGTAGCGTACGTAGAAACACTAATACGTGTGATTGTTAAGTCGGCCTGTGTATTAGCTGCGTTAGGCTGCGTACGGATAACGTGCTCAATCAGATCAACTGTATTGTCAGGCAAAGCGTACGTATTCTGGCCTTGAACAAGAGTGATCTCACCCTGCTCTATAGTCCACATATTGATACCGCGATTGGCCCAATCTGCAAACATGATGTTCAAACTACGACGAGCAGTGCGCAAGTCATAGCCGGTACGCATCTCACCACCAGCGCGTTCAAACGCCTCCTCGACCAATTCGTCAAGTTGGAGATTAAAACCTGATGCGCCAGAAGTGGTTGCCATTATCTAAATCCTGCCGTTTTCTTTGCAATAGTTTTTGGTTGGGCTACGAATTGTTTCCCGGCGGCTTTTCCGGCTCGCTTGGCTTTGGTCGTCGCAGCGTACTCACTAGGGCTGAGACTTTTAATCGCAGCTTTTGGAAGGTATCGTTCACCAGTGTCAGAAGATTTTTTACCACTTTTAGTTGTCCAATCTTGTTTGCCCCAGTTTTTCAGGGATTGCTGTGGGGCTTTAATCACGATACCCACCACCTGCGGCTTTGTAGCGTTTGGCCATAACTTGTGCTTTACGTGCTGACCACTGACCTGCGCCAGTGCCAACAATTGCCGCAGCTTTAACGCTGTTAAAAATCCGCTTGCGTAAACCGGGCTTGGTGTAGTTGCCAGCTTCGTTTACTTTAGATTTTACTGCGCCACCCTCTTTGTACTGGGTAAAGTCAGTATCATCCCGACGAGCCTTACGCTTGCCTTTGGGCATTTTACTTGGGGATATGGCTCCCATGCCACGGCTGGCTATCATGATTACACCATCTTTCCGCGTGTTTTACCTTTGGTACAGCAGCCATCAGCACGCTTAGAGGCGGTCAAACCACCTTTAGCCATCTCACGGGGAGATGGTGGTTTACCTTTTTCTTTGGTATAAATACCGGCATCTTGTTTACGTTCGTAGTCAGCTAGTTCTTTAGCCGTAGGGCCGCCTTGCTTACCACGACCAGCGCCTGCAGACTCAGCCTGCCGTATACGTTCAGATAGATTTCTTAAGCGTGCTTTTGTCTCATCAGAACGCATCATGCCGCTATCTGACTGTTCTACTCTCTCTTGCATGCCCCGTAACTCTTTTGCGTAGTCAGCCATGATTAATCCTTAACACATTTTGCCGCGAGTCTTACCTTTTACAGCAATACCGTCGGCGCGTTTAGAAGCGGAGCCACCATTAGCCATTTTCTTGACTTTACCGCCACGTTTATATGCGCCAAGCGTATCATCGCCCCCGGGCGCACCTGCTTCGGTACCTCGACTACCGCCCGAACTTCCGGGTTCACGGTCGTCGTTAAAAACCATTTTTTCTTTTTTTGCCATGATTAACTCCTTAGCAGGCTTTGCCGCCCATATTCATCTTAACCATTGTGCCTTTGGTTTTACCCTTAGAGGCAACGCCATTAGCAGAGGCACGGAATGAACCACCGCCAGCCAACTTAGTCATAGCTGCGCCTTTGTGCAAACGACCTTCGTGTTTATTCACAGCCTTCTGCATCATGCTCTTGTCTTGCTTCATGTCATCTTTAGCCATGCCGCCTTTTTTCATGCCCATCATGGATGTATCAGCCATAGGTGTAGGACGCTTCATACCGTCTTTAGCAGTACTCATGCCTTTTTTCTTAGCCATCATTGCCATCATTCCGGGATTCATTTTGGAAGCCATAGTGTTACCGCCTTCTTTCATGATTGACATCTTGCCATGAAGTGTCTTGGGTTTATTAACTTTTTGAAGATCGGGGCGGGACGTATTTGTGTCCTTACCAAACTTCATACCTTTACTTGCTCCGCTAAACTCTTTTGCAACCGATACCGGTACACCCGCAGCTTTTGCAAACTTTGGGTTATGTGCAGCAGCATCCATGAACTGCTTTTGTTTTTCACTCTTGGCTGGCATTTGCAGACTCTTTACGGTTAGTCAAACCACGAACGGTGTCGGACTCCCAAATACGAAGCCCAAGATAAATAATTGTGAACAAAGAAGCCAAAGGCGGAAGCCACGTAACCATAACGCCAACAGTTGTTAAGACTGCTGCGCCATCTGCAACCGCTTTAGCTGTGTCGTGCTGAGTCATATTATCCGCCCTTTTGTCTTGCCTTTTTTGGCAATACCATCTGCGCGGCTTGAAGCAGAAACTTTGCCGCCTTTTTTCATTATGGGAATAGCGCCGCCAGTCGGTCCACTGGAAGGGCCTGTTCCGGGTATTCGGCCCGGATCGGTGTTAGCGGAGCCATAGTTAGGGGCTGGCCCGCCACTTACCGTTGGGCGTGCTCCACCGCCCATAGGACTAGGAAAGCCTACCGGACGAGGCGGTGGTGGACCGCCACTTACCGTTGGGCGTCTTGGCTGGCGGGGTTGTACTGCATTTAAATTAGTTGGTCTACTAAATCTCATAACATAATCTTTCTAGCATTTCCATCTTGCAAGAGCAGCCGCCTTACGGGTGGGCTTACCCTTTTCGTCTTTCATGGGGCCGGGCATACCTGACATGCGTGCGCAGAACGAGTCTTTACGCTTGCCGCCTTGCGGCTGTGGAGCCTTCAGGTTACTACCCGTAGCAGCGTTGTACTTAGCACGGCCTTTGGCAGTCAAGCCCGCTCCCTTGGATATTGGCAATTTCTCGCCTCTTCCAACGGATAGGACAGGGCCTTTTTTCTTAGCCATAGAAAATTGTGACTGAAGTTACGTTCGCCACAGTTCCATGAACATTGGTGCTAAATAAAACACCCTCGCCCGGAAATATAAGATACGTAGGTTGCGTAGCGGAAGCCACGGTGTTAAGCGTCATAACGGTTGCGCCGCCTGACCCACCATCTTTAAATATCACACTGCCAGCCGTGGCTGACGGAACCATGTAAACAGCTTTGACCCTTGCTCTAGCAAGAGCAGTAGGTGTTTGATTGGTAAATTGCCCCGTAGCAGTTAGCGGGACACTTGCCTGTACATCAGTTTGCATCGACATAATCAATCTCCTTTAAAAACGGGGCCGAAGCCCCTTGGGTTGATTAGGAATCTGCGAATGGTGTAGCAACAGTGCCAGAACCAATAACATTCCCGCTCACCATGTACTTGTTAGCAGCAATTGCCACGATTTGAACCCATGTGCCAGCAACACCGCCGGTAGTTGTACCGTTTAAGTTGATGAAGTCATTGGAAGAACCGTTGGCAGAAAAGCCAACAACTGCGCCAGATGTATCTGAGTCAATAGAGATTACAGCGCCCACATACAAATCACTAGAGCCAGAAGTTGTGCCAATCTTCAACGAACTTGTAGAGATGGTAGTAGGAACCCAGATTGTGTAAACAACGCCTTCGTTATTGGCTGTACTTGGGTCTTGACCGGGGCCAGATGTTGTGGAGTTAGCTGAAACTCCTTC
>Ga0181351_1000340_pt1 | contig 12891 bp, 13 predicted proteins | sample Su13VDMM15SD_FD_170485 | JGI IMG/M metagenome (GOLD analysis project Ga0181351, IMG submission 170485) | Freshwater viral communities from Lake Michigan, USA - Su13.VD.MM15.S.D | ecosystem: Environmental > Aquatic > Freshwater > Lake | place: USA: Michigan | collected 2013-07-16 | reverse complement strand
AGAGTACCCGTTGATCAAGTCAATTAAGGCTTGGTTCTTAAACTGATTAATAGCAGCCAAGGTTTTGTCGCCAATAGCGCCATCTGCTGCCACGCCTACGTATGTCTGCAATAGCTTGATGGCTCGCCCTGGGCCAGAGTTGACTGCGGTATCAAACACGCACAAGTCCAAGCCAGCAGGCAAGTCAGAACAACGGGTAGCGTTCCAATACTTTCGCTGATATAGTGGGGTCACGTCGGCTGCGACGAGGGCTTTCATTTGCTTTTCGTCTACAGGATGCCCCACCCATTCTTCCCAAACCCGCTTGGTCACGCCCAAATTAGTCATACCGCCTGGGTCTTTTTCGTGATTAACGTAACCACCTTCTTCTTTAAGAGTATGCGCCAAAGCGCGGTCTAGGTTCTCAATCATTTTTTTTAGCCTTTGCGTCAATAATCTTTTCTAATGTACGGCCACCAAAGTAGAACGACATGATGAGCATACCCCATTGACCTAGCAGTTCTACATAGGCTTTGTTAGTTTCAATATCAAACGCCGACATCATGGCAAAGGTAAAGTAACCAGCCAAGATAAAGATAAGCGTCATAGGGCGAATGTTTTTAGACAGCCAACTGTCGCTGTTCATGTCGGCAGCCTGGCGTTTAGTTAGCTCTTGCGCTTCTACGTTATCAGCGTTGAGTTCAGCCAAACGACCTTCTTGTTGCATCTGCAATAGCTCTTTTTGAGCTTTGGCTTTAGCTTCGGGATCAGGAATGAACTTATCTAGCACTTTCATGCCGACATCGAGTAGGGCTGCAATAGGTAGCATATTATTTCCTCATTAACATTGATGATGCGATTATTAACATAGATTCTGGGGTTTCTGGTTGCTCTTTCCACCCTACTGTAATTTGACCTATAAACTTGTTAGTGTCAGGGGGTACAGATACTCGGCAAGTGTAATTAATACCAATAGATTTGTACCATAGGCCTATTTCGGACTGCGCTGTTTTGTATTCGCTACAAGGTATTTCATTAGCCATCAATTTAATGATGTCGTTGTTGTTGGCTATATTAGAAGTAAAAAGACCTACGTCGTAGCCATCAAACTCTTTGTACCGTTTATCGGGTAGGTAGGCTCGCTCTACAATGCGAGTGCCAAGCAAGGGGTTGACTGAAAAGATAACAACCATGTCAGCGTTTGTACCTTTAAATATTACTTTGGCTGCGTCATCATACCGAGCAGTGTTCATGGAAGGTAGTTGTTTGGACTTGGTGTAAGCATCAAGCATCAAGCCTTGGTTCTGCCAAACAAAGTAGCCTGCAAACGTCAAAAATGCCATCAATACCACCGCAAACAGCCTAAACGGACTGCTGACATAGGCTAGGATTTGTGGCAGTAAGTCTTTCATTTCTCGTTTAGGTGGTCAATCTTTTTAAAAAGTACGCCTAGTGTAGAGTCAATTTTGTTAAAGCCGTCTTTCATGTCGTCTTTAATTTCTTTGATGACATCTTTAAAATCATCACGACGCACAACGTCTTTTTCAATTTCACGCAAGTCGCGCTTGAGTTCCTGAATGGCGTCCCACACCACTTTAAGCACCCATCCAAAAGCTGCGCCACCGCCGGCGAACACCCAGTTTATTAAAGTCTGATCCATTATCGAGCCAATGCGTTTTGGTTTTTGTCCTCTGATAACGCGTTAGCACCTGCTATAGCGCCACCTCTTAGTTTTTCTGGTACCGCTTTAGCAACTTCTTTAGATATTTTCCATTGACTTGGGTCACGGATAGTCTTAAGAACTATGTTGCGTTCAGACGCAGGCAAGGTGTTCAATAAATCATCAAAGCTCTTAGATGTCTTAGCCGCTTCAGTCAACTTAGCCATAGTTGCTTTACCGACTTTCTTTTCAAGAATGTCCAAAGCTTTGTTGGTTGTTGTCGCTACCACGCTAAATACGTTAGGCAACTTCAATGTTGAAACGTTGTCCTTCATTAGCTCAACCAAGGCTTGCTCACCTGCTGTGGCCTGTTTAGCCATTTCAGCGGATGTTTTTACCTGTTTAGCCGCACCCTTGAGTGTTTTCAAGGCGTCTTTGCTCATTTCAACAGCAATGTCGTAATTGCCAGAACCAAAGACTTTTTCAACCATTTCTGGTGAATTGCCTTCAACCAAGTCAACAAACTGTTGCGGTGACTTCTTATACAACTCCATCGCTTGCGCGCCCAACTTGGTCTGACCAATGTTTTGCATACCCTTAGTGTAATTCTCTAAGTATTTACGGTAGCCTGTACCACCTGCGCCTTCAATTGCGTCAATCAATAGTGGCTTGATGTCAGACAACACGCTTGCAGCCAACTTCTTCTGTGACGTTGCGTCTAAGCCTGGGCGTAGTTTTTCAATGGCTGCGTTAACAGAGTTCTTACGAATAGCGTCCAATGCTCTAGCATCTACCACACCGCCTGAGCTAGTCCACTTAGCGATGTCGTCGGCTACGTTACGCACTGCACCTGCCAACACGTCGTTACCTGCAAACGCTGGGTTGTCAGCAATACCCATAATATTTTGTACCAACGGCGCACCTTCAATAGGTTTGATACCGTAGTTACGCAAGGTCTTAGCTGCATCACCTGCAAAACGAGCGCCTTGACCAAGGTCTAAGGATGCCTGCGCTGCTTTGTCAGACCATTCGCCAAAGGCTTTTTCAGCCAACTCATTAGCGTAAGTGTAGCGAGCAGTGCTTGTTGGCAAGCCTTGTTTGATAACTTGCAACTTAGCGTAGGCTTCTGCTGCATTACCTGCGCTAATCAAATCACGCACTTCTTGTACTTTGGCCGCCGCTTCTTTACCTAACTTACCTGCTTGGGCTTCATATTCAGCCACAGACTTGCCTAAGTTAGCGCGGTTCAAGGCAAGCTCACGCTCTGGGCCAGTCATGGCGTTCAAAGCGTTTTTAGCGTTGGTAAGCGTGTTGCGAGATGCAGTAGCTGTTTCGCCACCTGCCAACTGGCTTAGTTTGTTAACAGTTGCAAAGTCTTGCGTGTTTAGCAAATCTGTAAAGAATTTAGGATCACGTTCAGCCGCACGTTTTAACAACGCTTGGGTTGTTGGTTGGTTAATACCTGCCTCAGCCAAGGCTTGCGCAGGTGTTTGACCTGGCTTGGAGTTACGCAAAGCGTTGATAACGTCGTCTAGCTCACCACCCCCAATAGACTCACGGGCAATCTTAGCGGCTTTTTGACCTGGAATGTTACGGATGTCAGCAACCTTACCAAGCGTGTTAGATATGGCTGTACCTGTTGCTTGAAGGCCTTTGGCAATTACGGGGGCAACTACACGGCCACCAGCCTCATACGTTGCACCTTCTAAAATGTTACGTGCTGGCTCAGTAACTAACTGTTGTGTAGTGCGAGGTGCTTTTAAACCAAGATAAACGTCGGCTTGTTCTAGCGCTTCTTTAGCTATGCCATAGCCTAAACCTGCACCAGCTACACCGCCTGTGGCTGTACCAATTGGGCCAGCAACTGTACCTGCTCCGCCACCTAAAATAGCACCGCCTGCAGTGCCTAGCATTTCAATCGTTGGCCCAGCAATCTTACGTGCTTTTACAAGCGTGTCGTAAGCGTTCGGGTAATCTTTAGCCCATGAAGGCGCACGTTCTGCAGCAACGTTTTCACGTTTTGCAGTGACCGTCATAGGAGCTAGATAGCCTAAGATGTCGCTAGGTTGATACCCTGCGTCTAAGGCTGTTTTGACTTTACCGCTGTATTCAGGCAAACCACTTAAGTGCTTAGTGATCGCGGCGTCATCGTACCCTGCGGCTTTAGCTTGAGCGATTTGTTCCTGAATAGTTGTCATTTTTTAGGATTAAAAATATCGTTAAGAGATGGTTTAGCTGCAGGTGCAGCTGCGCCGCCAGGTACTTTAACTTGTGGTAGCCCAGGCACGTTAATGTTAGAGGTAGGCGCTTCAATCATACCTAAACGAACCATTAAATCTTTAGCGCTGTTCCATGCGGCTAAACGATCATCTACAGGTAGAGTACCGTCGCCAACGCGGCCTACCAAACTAGCAACTAATTCCGCGTCAGATTTAGATATACCTGCGCCTAGTTTACCGTTTAACAAGCCGAACGTAATAGCGTTACCTTTTTGCTCAAGAGCAGCCAAGGCTTTTGAGCCTTCCGTAGATGTACCAAAGGTACGACCACCAATGTCAACAGCTTTACCAATATAGCTACCAGTAGATTTTTTGATAAGGTCTGAAATTTCATCCTTACCAGTCGCAACATCATATCCTGCCGTAGCCAAGGCTTTGCGGTTAGCTGTAACGTCAATCTTACCTTGAATCTCTTGCGCAACTTCACCTTCAGCACGTTTTTTACTTGCAGCAATTTTACCTTGCAACTCTGGGTCGTATTGCAAATCTTGACCACGACGCGTTGTTTGCGCGGTGATGTCTTGACCACGACGTGTAGTAATGTCGCTTAGGCGTTTTTCAGCATTTACACCCATCAATGTAAAGTATTCTTTACGTTGGGTTGGGTTCATTGCGCCTACTTGTGACCATTGTTGTTTGGCTTGTTCAGGCGTAATATTACCTTTTAGCACGCCATCTTCAAGATGAGCCAATACGTTATTGTCTGATGGGTTAAACGCCAAATCAGCTACACGTTCGCGGTGTAACTTTATTGCTTGTTCGTCTATTTCACCTGTTAATTTTTTAGTTTTAAGTTGGCCTTCTTTCAACTCTAACGCTAGTTTAGGGTTGATGCGGCCTACCTGAGAAATGTAATCTTTAGATGAAGGGTCTAATTGTCTAAGTAAATTTCTATCTTGTACAGCTTGTTGCATTTCTTGGCCCTTTAACATATTGACGCTCAACTCTTGTTGACGCGCAAAACGATTAACAGGATTCTCAATTTGTACAGGCTTTACGCCTAGAGCAATGCTTGGGTCAATAGTAGCCATATATTATCCTTCGTAAGGCATCATTGCAGAGCTTGGTGGGCCATACATAGTAGGGGCATTGTAGTTAGGTAATCTGTTTAAGTATTGCTGACCTTGATAGAAGTTAATACCTTGACCAACGCCTTGACTGACGGCGTTAGCAGATCCAACTTGACCAGCAGCCATAGCGTTGCCTGCACCAATGATGTTAGAGCCAATCTGACTGCCTAAGGTACCCGCCGCGCCTGTTAAGGTATTAGCAGATGACTGAGCCACGCCAGCCAAACTAGCAAATGGGTTCAATGTGTTTGTACGAGCAGTCTGATAACGATTGAACGCGTTTTGGTATTCTGTTGAAGCTAAGTCTTGACCATAGCGTTGCGCGCCTTTGAGTGTTGATCCTGACAATAAACCACCTCTAGCTGCAGCCGAACGATCTAATGCTTTTAAGCCTTCAGACATACGGAACGCATAGCCTGGGTCGGCAGTAAATTTATCCATACCAAACTCAGCCGATGCGTATTTACCATAGTCGGCAGCAGTTTTATCTTTACCAAGGCCTAACAATTCCATTAGTCGATTTTGACCTGCCATCCCCGCTTCTCTAAACGGCTCTTGCAACTCAACTTGGCGTTCAAACATCCGCTCTTGCGCGGCTGTTGCATCCCTAGACGCGGCTGCTTGTGTACCTGCGGCTGATTTAGAGGCGCTTGACCCAATCAGGGCGCTACCTACAACGGCTGCTGCTACGAATCCGGCCATTATGCTTCTCCTTCTATCATAAGCTGCGTTTCAGGTGCAGCTAACGTTTTCACTCTATTAGACCCCAAACCACATTCAGGCACAACATATAAACGATCTTCTAGTGTAGGAATATCCGTACAATCATCTAAATTTTCGTAAATATCTACCCAAACGACTTCATCTTCAAACACTCGCCCTACGCGTTGTTCACCTGCGCTTGCGTCAAACTCTAGCGGTGCAGTCAAAATCTTTACTTCTGTACCAATGTTTACAGCGATTGTACCCTTTTCAAGCCTAACTTTGTAGGCTGTTTTGTGCGGTGCGCCTGTTAAAACACACCACGGTGGCACAATAATTTTACGCTCGTAAACGCCTGGCGTAAACGTGTGCTCTGTCACAATGTCGGCTTGCTCCATCTTGAGCAGTTCGTCTTGCAACGCAACAATCTTTTCTTTCGTGACTTCAACCGTTGCCAAGCCCATATTGGCGAATGGTGTGATGTCGTAAGTCACGTTAGTTTGTTCCATTAGCTTGTAATCTGTCTGCCAGATGCACGAATGTTGATGGCAGTGGCTGTACCCGCCAACGTGGAGATGAAATCACCAGAGTTCAGCACTTGACCGACTAACTCAGGAAAGGTATATACTTCCGTTGGCTGTAGCGTCTTGGTCTTGGTAATCAAGTTCTCGTTACCTGCGGTGCCTGCCGTAGTGACAATGTTCACGCTGATCACTGCAGCCGAAGCACTGAAATTAGTAGCCGTGAACTTATCAATAATCGTCTTAACGCCATTAGACGTGTATTGCGTCTGCTGGGTATTCTCAGCAATTTTGGCGGGGATTAGTACGCTAACGGTTACTGTCATACTAAGCCTCGTTTTTTACTTGGGCGGCTTCTTGTGCTGCTTCATACGCTGCAATGACGTCAGGCGTCTGAACGGCAGCGCAGATTGCTTGTACTTTAGCGTCCTCTTGACTGTAGTCTTGACCTGGCACAACTACGTGGCGATGAAATGATCGGCTAACTTCTACGCCGTCGTCCACGATCTTGGTAGCGGTACGGACTTGTACAGTACCGTTTTCAATGGCTTCAACTAAATCAACTACAACTTGTTTTTCAAGCATTATTTTGCTCCTTTTAATACGTCAATTTCTGCTTTTAATTCTTGAATTGCTTTAATCATAGGCGCAATTAGTTCAGCATACCCAATTGACATAACATCGTCGCCGCCTTTAATTGAGTGATCTTGATAGCCACCAAAATCAACACCCACAGCATCACAAACTGCTTTTACCTCTTGAGCAATTAAACCGTGATGATATCGGTTACGTTTTTTGCTTCCGTTAGGTGTAATTTTATCTTTTGCATAATCTTCGCGGTAGTCCCACTTGTAATCAACAGGGCGCAACTTGTTAATAAAATCAAGGCCAAGCATGGTGTCACGAACGTCTGCTTTATCGCGTAAGTCAGAACGATTTTGTACTGCACCATAAGCATAAGTTGTAGTGGAACTATTACCTAATTGAACTTGGTCGCTTCCAGTAACCGCCGCCGATTCGCCAAGCCCTGTGCAATTTTGAAAAGTTGTTAAAGCTATAAGCGCGCCATTGCCAATTGCAGTGTTAGAAACCCCCGTTGTACAAGCATTTAGTGCGTTATGACCAACGGCGGTGTTGTCGCTTCCTGTAGCATTAATTAATGTAGTGCGACCAACAGATGTATTGCCACTTCCAGAAATATTGGAAATTAACGATTGCGAACCCACAACAGTGTTGTTTGCGCCCGTTTGATTTGCAAGTAACGCATTATAGCCAATCGCAGTATTAGCCGCGCCAGTTGTTGTAGCAAACATAGCGCTATCACCAACAATAGTGTTTTGGCTGCTAGTTACAACTTGACCTGCGAGATAGCCAAACGCTGTGTTTGATTGTGCTGTCGTTACATTTTTCAGCGCCCGATACCCAATAGCGGTATTGTTGACGCCAGTAGTTAGCGAAGCCAACGCTTCTACACCGTAAGCAACGCCGTTATCACCAGTAAAATTTAAAAGCGCGTGATAACCAGACGCCGTGTTGTAGTTTCCAATTACGTTGTAAGCAAGCGCTCCCTGCCCAATTGCGGTGTTTAAATCACCCGTTGTCAATGTAAGCAAAGTGTTATGACCAACGGCGGTGTTGTTGTTACCGGTGGTAATTTTTTCACCACAAAATGATCCAAGGCAAGTATTTTGAACGCACGTTGGGTCGTTTGCAAATTTAAGCGCGCTAAAACCTAAAGCAGTATTGTTATTACCTGCAACCATTGTTTCTAACGCACTTTTACCGATTGCTGTGTTTTGGCTACCAGTTGTAATAGCCGTTCCAGCGCTTGCGCCAAACGCCGTATTTGCGCCGCCTGTCGTTAATGAATCAAGCGCGCCGTTACCTAAATAAGAGTTGTTTAACGCATCACTGGTTGACGTTTGGTTAACCATCGACCACGTTACTTTTGTAATTGCCATTTTAGTTCCTTATACAAAGTAAGAAAAACCACCGCGCAAAGATGCGCCAGTTAGTTGTACGTTTGTTGCGCTAGTTCCTGTTGCTGTTAGCAACGCGGCAAATAAAACATCATTTGCTACTATTGAAGGTTGAACAACTTGACCTGAATTATTTACGTTAAAAGCGCCGCTGTTAAAACCATTATTGCTGTTGGCAGCAGTAAACGGCAAACCACCAATTCTTGCGGCGTTAGCGTTTGCAGTTGTTGGATAGACAAGCGTAAAAAATACAGTTACTTGTCTACCTACTTTTGTATACACACCAGACGCGCTTGTAAAACTTAAACCAGCACCGCTACCGTCAACAGGTGTCCAAGAACCTTCTTCATAGTCATTCAGCAACTCGCTTGTGCCTGTACCCGCCGTAGCTGAGAAGTCAATACCTTTGCCAGATGTGCCGATGACTAAGTTGCCTGTAGCTATGTTTACATTGCCTGCGGGGGTAATACGCAGCTGTTCAACACCGCTTGTGGTAGCATATAACCCGCCATTTTGCTGACCTATCTCAGCAGCGTATGAAACACTATCTGAAAATCTAATGTTGCAATCTGTATTTGTTCCGTTTGACTTAAAAATAGCGGCTGGCGTTGATCTAATTGTAGTTCCAGTATTGCCTGTGTTTATGTTTAAAAAGTCAGAGTTACTCCACGTAAACGCTGATGATTGATTGGGCGTTGTAGTTCCTTGACCAAAAGGAATATAACCTGTTGTGTATGTAACGGCAGGCGCTTTATTGTTAAAGGTAGACCAATCAGTGCTAGATAACGCGCCGCGATTAGAAGCAGACGCAGTGGGTACGTTTAAGGTAATAACTGGGGTAGATGTAGAGTTAGCAACTGTAGAGCTAAGATCAGTACCGGTGGTGCCAATTGTTAACGCGGATACGTTGGTAACAGTACCAACCCAAGTTTTATCGGCTATGGTTTGAACGTTGTTGCTAGTGTCTTTATAAAACAACTTTCCATCGGCGATATTGACTGCTAACTCAGAACCTTTGGTGTCATTGGTTAAGTTACCCGCGCTTGGCGCGTTGGTTGGCGTCGAGCTAGAGTAAATTTGAATTGGGGTAAATCCAGTTTGTGCCATTTTTAATCCTTATTCCGGCGAAACAGAATTTGCAATATTAGCGGCGCTAAAATTAACGGCTGTTGTCAACACTGTGTTGCCACCTTGTCCAAAATACACTGCACCTGCGTTATCAATACCTATGTACGCAGGCACATTTGATGAACCGTCGTTTGCAAACTGCGGGGCTAATATATTGTTAGTTGGCGCAAAACCTGTAGGTAAGTTAAATATTGTAGTACCAAAAGTGGTGGTACCGTTTTTAACTACACCTGTAATATTAACAGTGCCGGACAAGTCTTTATAGTACGTTGGTGCTTCTCCAGCACTATTTGCTACCCAACTATTAAGTAGGGTTGGTGTTTTAACAACACCCATAGTGCCTATACCTGCGTCGGTAACTTTTGTTGCAACTGTGGCATTGTAAGTGTTTGCACCTACGCGAATATCTACACAAGTAGAAGTAATGTTAATAGCTGTAATACCTGCTACACCAGCAAGAAAAGTATTGTCTTGAATAAGAGTTCCACGGGCTTCATTGATGCTAATAAGTTTAGTAGCATCAGTAGCGCCAAACGCTGAAACTAAGTTTTGTTGAATTACGCCAGCAACATAAGTACCACCAGTAGATAAAATAGAAATTACATTGTTACTGTTTGAACCTGTTGTGTAATGCTCAATGTTGTTACGCAGTATATTAACGCGCATACCGCTACGGATAATGATTGCGGAGTCGGTAGTTGTAATATTGTTATCTAGAATAGATAACAATGACGCGCCTGTTACTAAAGCAGCATCAACGCCTGTGCCTGTCCCCGATAAAATATTGTTTGAAACAACTAAGCTATCGCCGCTGTTTTCAAATTTAATACCGCCTTTTAGAGCATTGTTGTTGATATAAGCGGCGTACATACCACCATTTATATTGTCTACGTTATCGTTTAGATGATAGATTGCGTACCCAGCGCCTTGTTGGATAGTACATTCTTGAACGTTAAATTTAGCTAAGTTTTGGTTTACATTTAAAGTTAAGCAATATAGACCATGATTGCCCGCTCTAGTTCCGTTGCTTAAGTTTCCTAGCGAAATCTTACTAAAGCTCATTAAAGTCTGATCGTAAGAAGCGTTTGGGTTAACTAATATTGTATTAACGGTGTTTGCTACGCTATTTGCAGGCTGAATTGACGTGTAGAAAGCCCCGTCACCCAACACTTGAATTGGTGCGGTGATTGTTAAACAAGCGTTATCTGCATTTGCGTCGCTAACAATATACGCGCCTCTAGGGAAATATAACGTCCCACCTAAAGGTGATAAATAGTCAATAGCAGCTTGAATAGCTAAGGTGTCGTCTGTTGTGCCGTCGCCTACCGCACCAAAATCCTTAACGCTTACATATTGCGCTAACTTATTTTCTACGTTTGTAGTAACTGAGTTAGCAAAAGGCGGTGTGTAAGATACGTTTTCTGCGTCTGTTACGTTGCTTGCGACTGGCGATGCGGTGGTAAATTTAACTGACGCCCCTACATGAAGCCCTGATACAAACGTTACTGTATTTTGATTTGTTTCTAAATATGCGTATTGAGCGCCTGGGCCGTATTGATTAACGCCATCTACAAAAACAGATAGGTTATTTGACCCTGGTAAATACTGCATAGATGTTAGCGTAAATACGGTTTGACCCGCTGTAGCCGTTTGAATTTCTTGCTCGCTTGTAAAATTAACAAAATTAGAGTTGATGCCTGTAATGTTGTCATACGTTGCAATCAACACATCATTGCTGTCTTTTAGTAAAAATTTGTACTGCAAACCGTCTGTTAACCAAATTTCACCTGAGCCTGATACACGACCTGAAGCATCTAAAATGATTGGGTTTGACCAAGCGATAAATCCTGCGCTAGTCGTATATGTAACTGCAGGCGTAGTTGTACCCGCCAAATAGGTGTACAGCTTACCGCCGGTCAATACGTTGCCGCTATTGTCGAAGAACTGGGCGGCTACGCCACCAACGGGAGAAAGATTAACGGCCATAAATAGCTCCTAAATTTAGCCTAATTCTATGATGTTTTGAATTAAATGTCATTAAAAATTACCCCCACCGATACCGCCAGTTGCATTTAATGTTGTGAACTTACCTGAACTAGTCGTCGTATCACCTATCGGAGTGCCATCAATGTTACCGCCTGTAATGGACACGTTGTCAGAGTTCTGTGGGGATATTGTACCTAATTCGTATGTTGGTGCTAAGTCTGCGTTGTTAGCGCGATTGATAATTGCAGTAAATTCATCAATTGTTACTGTCGGTGGGCCAAGCTGCAAATCTTCTAGTGTTGTCGGATTAGTGCCTGAACCTGTCAAATCAAACAAATTTAAAAAGAAACGATACCATTCGCGAGAAATCAACCCTGTCGTAGGATCAATAATCTGTACCCGTGGAGCAGGTATTTTCGTAATGTTTAACGGACTAGCCATTACGCATTGGTTCCGTCAACAATCAGTTCAGCACCCACAATAGCAATCTTGACTGGATCCGTGCCTGATACTTCATACACGCGGTCACGTAGCTTTAAAGTCATACCTAGACGACGCCAAAATGCACGAAAACCAAACGCGCCAATACGACCCATTTTAGTCCAATGTTCACTTGACCATGTATGGCCACCATCATCTGACCAACGCATCATTACCTCTGGGTCGTTGCCCTGACCTAAATTCAAGCCAACACCTGTTTCGCAGTTGAGTTGTAGGCTGTGTTGAGCCGTACGCTTGAGGTTGTTTGTGCCTGATGGCAACGCTCTCCATGATCTAAGCCACTTTTGAATCGCACCGTTGTCGCTACTAACATCTAGGTCAAAAGCATAAATGTTGCCGTTTTCGTAGTCGCCCACGATGATTTCACTATTAAAGTTCATCTGACAGTTGCTACGGTGGCGAGTAAATGAGCCGTTAGACCAACCTGCTCGCTCATGCCACGATTGCGTAATAACGTCGTAAACCCACGTTTTGTTTGCACTTGGGAAATTAAGAACATAGAAAGTGTGACCGTCTTGTTGGTAAGTGTAAGCAACTGCGTCAGTCACATCGCCGTACTGTTGGATTTGCCATTCGATTGAGTGGTTAGAGGCACGGACGCCTGTGTAGCCATTAGACCTATAGACAATACCGCTACCACGGGCATCAGAACCTAGCCAGAACACGCTGTTATCAGCTTTGGCTACTGAGTATGGTGCAAGACAGCCAATCTCGTTGGCGGCGCCTTGGATACGTGCTAAAGGGAAGTCAGGCGTACCTGCGTCGTACCACACCTCTATAGAGTTAGTACCCATCAACCAAACTTCACGGTTATTGACCACCACGGCTGTTAAACCGTCTGGTGAGCCTTCTGCACTAGCGAAGTCTAACGGATCAACGCTAGTGCCGTCTAAAATGGCTGTAACCCATACTTTTTGGCTGTTTGGCTCGTTAAATACAAAGTAGCCATCTAAGTAAGCCACAGTCACTGCGCCTGGAAAGTCAGGATCAGTTATTTGCGTGAATACGTTAGTTGTTTTGTTGTACACGTAGCCTTGCGGGTTGGCTGCAATAGCTAACTGAGTACCGTTGTCAGCCATGCTGACT
>Ga0181351_1000338_pt1 | contig 12911 bp, 20 predicted proteins | sample Su13VDMM15SD_FD_170485 | JGI IMG/M metagenome (GOLD analysis project Ga0181351, IMG submission 170485) | Freshwater viral communities from Lake Michigan, USA - Su13.VD.MM15.S.D | ecosystem: Environmental > Aquatic > Freshwater > Lake | place: USA: Michigan | collected 2013-07-16 | reverse complement strand
GAATTCAACTTGGAGCCTTCCGTACGATTCTGCAGACAGCACGAATCCCGGCCGAGTAAGACAGAGAAAACCCAAGCGTCTGGAGCCATGGGCGAGGCCAGTAAATAGCCTGTGTGTATCTCAAAGGGGCAGCTTCGTGGTCTCGAGCTGTTGTGGAGGTTCGCTCTCCGTATTTTATAAATACAGGATAACACTAGAGGATCCTGCATGAAAACGTTCAGACAACATATCGTTGAATCTACAGCTGGTAAGGGTCTTCATGACATTCTGACCAAGGTTCATGGGTTCAAGCACAAAGAAGTTCATCCGGAAGGTTGGAGAAGCCCTAACTCTGTTGGGACTGATCACTACGAGACTTCTGAAATGATTGAACCTGCAGACACGCATAAGATTCTCACTAAGGCTGGTTACACTCATCTGACAAGATCTAAAGCTGATTCAAGAGTTGCTCTCGACCCATACGTTCATTACGAAAAGGAACAAATGGGTAGCAGACATTCTGTGACTGTGCACCATGATGGCGGCGCCGGCGAAGTCAGCCACATCACAGCTAAGCATCATCGAGTCAACGATTAAAGAACAACGCTCAAGTCGTATAAAGGAATTACGCCGCTTTCGTAATGCGGATACGGGGGTTCGATACCTCTCTTGAGCACCAACTCTAGGAATAACCGATGAAGCCACTTAAGACTATTCTAGCAGAAGCCACAGCGCATCTTGTTGAGATGACTGACGACGAGATCGATGCTCACAACGATAGCTTTAATGAGAAGGTCGCCTCTGCTCACGATAAGTACATCACCAAGCATTTTGGTAAAAATGCCGATGTGAACTGGGGTTCAGGTCATGATGAAGACGGTGAACACGGAATGTTTACCTCTAAAGTCTTCCACCCGGATCATGGTAGAGTTTATGTAACGACCCACTACAACACCAAGACGCACGAAGTGCTTAAGCACGAAGAAGAATAAGATTACGCCTCTGTAGTGATAATGGTAGCACGGGTGTTTTGTACTCACCCAGTCGGGGTTCGATTCCTCGGGGAGGCACCAATTAAAGTACGGCTTCGGCCGCCGGTCCTTCGGGACCCCGCCCCTAGGAAGATCTAGAAAACTACTAGGGGCCAATATTTGGAACCGTGGCAGAGTGGACTATCGCACTGTCTTGGTTTGCATAAATAACTAATGCAAACATTCTGCCAATTCTGTGATAAAAGCTCTAGTAACCCTGGAGCATTGTCAAAACACCAAAAACACTGCAAAAGCAATCCTGACTACGTTAAGGCTTTTAGGAGTCCTAGAGCTGGGGCGAAAAGGGGTAGTACCCCTTGGAATAAAGGGAAATCTGGAGTTTACTCTTCTACAACCCTTGACAAAATGCGATCTTCTGGAGGACATCTTCACACCGAAGAGACCAAAAACAAGTTAAGTGTCATCGCTAAAAATAACGGCCTCGGCGGATATACGAAAAATGGAGGCCGAGGCAAAAAAGGATATTTCAAAGGTATATGGTGTGATAGTTCTTGGGAACTTGCGTATGTCATTTTCAATCTTGATCATGGGCATAAGGTAAAGAAAAACTCTAAAAGCTTTCCCTACGAACACGAAGGAAAAACAAAGAATTATATACCTGATTTTATTTTAGAAGATAGTACATACGTAGAAATCAAAGGCTATGCTACTGAACAGTGGTTACATAAGCAACATCAGTTCAAGTATCCATTAGTTACACTATATAAAAGCGATATGAATACGTACCTTTCTTATGTTATCGAAAAATACGGAAAGAATTTCATAGATCTTTACGAGAAATAATGGATGCGGTTCCCTGATGGTGAGGGGCGTCGCCTGGAAAGCGCACGGTAGGCAGCAATGTCTACGGAGTTCGATTCTTCTCGCATCCGCCATTATTTAATGTGCATCGAATAATAGTTGTGTACATAATATCCCAGCCGATTAGAATGGGAAGATAAATACAGACCTAATGCTCGCGTATCTCCTCTGGCTACGAACCAGTTGAAAGAGTAACTGGATACATGGAGGTTCGACTCCTCTCGTGAGCGCCATATTCAAACAACACCAGTGAGTCCGAAAAGTGAGGGCCAGAGCTGATAACTCTGTGGTAGGTGGAGCGTTACCACCCGCTGGTACCAAATTCTGACGGCCCATCGTATATTAGTAGTACGCCCGCCTGATTAGCGGGAAGGCTCGGAGCGTTACCGAGTGGGCCTACCAACTTTAACTTATGCCTAGGTAGCTCAGGGGTAGAGCAAGGGACTGAAAATCCCTGTGTCGGTGGTTCGAGACCGCCTCTAGGCACCATACATTATGCCGCTCTGGTGAAGCTGGGGCTCACATCGGCTTGAAACCCCGAAGATAGAGGTTCGATCCCTCTGGGCGGCACCATCTTATTAAGGCTATATCATGGACGAACCTGAGATCTTCGAAATTACTGACGAACAGATTGAGCAGATTGATCTTTATCAAATGCTCCAGTTTCATCAGAGTTCTGAAGGTGTTCAGATCTCTGTCGTTCAAGTCCCGGTGCCACGGGTTCTCATTGAGAACTTCCAGAAGCAGTTCGGGGAAGAGATGGCCAAAGTCAACTTGAAGCTGGTCACCTATAAGGGACAAGTCTTCTTAGCTCCTGTTAAGACGACATCTCTGATCGGCATCTAATCATATTACCCCGGCGGACCCAGCTGGTGACGGGAGCCGCTTGTCAGGCGGATGCAGGGGAGTTCGATCCTCCTCGTCGGGGCCATAAGTTTGGAGTTAACCGGTGAATGTGCGCGCATTCCGGGGATAGTCTTAGAGAATGCAGGGTGCAACACCTGCCTCCAGAGCCAGAGGTGAGCAATAGTCTCACGTCGAGTTTGTGGGTTTCCTCCCCACCGTCAACTACCAGGCGCGTCTGGAGACGGAAAATAACCCTCGCTGATTATAGAGCTGCATCATGGTGGTGGCTAGCGTCTCATAAGCGCTAAGGTCGGGATCGTTACCCGATGGCTCTTCTCAAAAATAGTTCTGAAAAATGCATTTTAGCTGTGTACATAATAACCAGCCAGTGTATATTGGGAGAATGAGTTGAGCATCTAATGTTCCTCCTCTTCCACGGCAGCCCATCGGGTTGACGGCTTAGGACGAGACTGCGCGCTGGCAGACCGGGCTAAATAAGTAGTCTGCCACCAAAGTTTACGGAGATGTCGTCTAAGACCGAGGACACCAGCGTAGAGCTGGAAATGGGGGTATCGAAATCCACCCTTCTCCACCAAAGTTTACGGGCGGGTCGTCTAACATTTAGGACACCGGCATTTGCGCCGGCAATGGTAGTGAAAATCTGCCCCCGACCACCAAATCTCAGCGCAGAGGCTACAAACCAAATCGTTGAGCTAGGAGCTAACCTAGAGGGAGTAACTGAGACAACCCTCGAACTGTTGGACTGCTGGAAAATCCGATAACTGCCTTCTCAGGCTGTGCAGGACCAGAGAGTTAGCTTCGAAACTATTTGCAATCAGGATGTGTACTTAATATCCTGGCTGTGTAGAATGATTGAATGAGATTGAGGACAGCGTCCTTCCTGGAAGATCCGGTAGCTACCGCCTCTTCCTGTATAGACCAGAGAGAAATCTCGGCCACCTGGTGGTTTGGAGTCTAGGGGTTTGGTAGCCAATAGATTGAGGCAGGGTGACGAACCCGTTAAGTCCTCACAAGTTCGTGCTGCCGGGTTCGAAACCGTCAGTAAGAAGAAAGCGTCCTCCTGTAGGAACCCTCGAGGGAGATCGGGGTTACGACTGTCGCAGGGAGGATGGGGTAAAAGTCCTTACGAGATCCCACCATTTCGCTCGAATGAGCACCAAGATTACCCTAGCTGCTGAGCGCTAGGTGTCCATACCCTCCCGGTGCAACTCCGGGTCCGAGCTGAGAGCGAGGGGTCGGGCACTGATTAAGGATCGTTGCAAACCGATCCGGCTGGGTACGGAATAGCTGGGCGGGGTCCACACGGCGTGGGGGCGCTTCTTGGCTTAAAAATGGAAGATCGAATGTCGCAACGGGGCATTCTGAATCTCGCGGCCGGGGTCATACCTGGGAGAGAGTCTTTCATATAAGATTGCCGTGTGCGGCAAAAGTCTGGGTAACCAGATGACAGGGAACGCCTCCCATAGGCCTCCCGACCTCTTCGGAGGGTAAAGCACACCGAACGGGCTACGAGGGGAGACTCTCGGCTTCATGTACCAATCATGGAGATACGTCCTAAGGATGGGAACTGAAAAGTCGGCCCCTAGCCAATGGTGGGGGGTTTTACGGCAGACCCGCAAGGTCTAGGTTCACGCAAACCATTCTAAGACCGATGGCAAACGTTCTGAGGGTACCGCAAGTCCGAGGCCGCAACCAAGGGCAGGTATCATATCGATAGGAGACGGGCATACGGGCCGAAGGGTTCTGAGGAGACGTCATCTAGAAGATTGTTCGAGTAGTCCGCAAGACGAAAGGAATGAGTCGTGTTGCATTCTGTAGGGTAAAAGCCTTATGGAACAACTGGTCAAGCACGACTTGGTGGGTTCAAACATAGTTCATTGGTAGAACGATCGCCTCTTAAGCGATAGGTAACGGGTTCAAATCCCGTTGTTTATTAAAAACGCAAAGACTTGACCGAGAGTAAGTGTAAGAAGCCAAATGCCACAGCCGTAAGGTAATGTGGTCACTTGAAGCTCGCAAGGCGGACGGTGTTGATGTACGGAAGTTCGTAAGGGGTTAGCGCCCTTGAGTGGCTCGCAAGGTCAGCGGATGGAAAGATGTCGAGTAGCTTGCTCTGCATGTTGGATGGTCACCAACTCAAAAACGACTGGCTTTGATCGGATACCCTATCATGTATATAGGTGTGGAGATCTAGGGAATATGCCGGGTCGCACTGGCAGAATAATCCTAGGAGACTGATCATGAACGGGAGTAACTCTCATCCCTTCGCATAAGAATAAGAACGGCGCTCTTCGGGGCGCCTTTTTTGTATGTACCTATTTAATGCTATGGCTTAAAGTGAGCCTACGGACGATCATGTCCGATTCACCAACTTCATTATGAGGATCCATTTAATGGACATTGCAACCATTCTCCTGCTCGCCGGCATCGCCCTTGGCGTTTTCGTCGCGCTTTGTCTGACGGTGTGGGTTATCACCAAACGACGGGTCGTTCCGACCAATATGACACACATCGTGCAGCGAAAGAAGACCACTACTCTCTACGGGCAAGGTCAAGTCGCCGGTAACGTCTACTACCACTGGCCAAAATGGATGCCGATCATCGGTATCGACGTCTCTGTCTTCCAGGGCTCAATCTTCGATGTGACGCTGAAAGACTATGAGGCGTATGACGCAGGTCGACTGCCTTTCGTGGTTGACGTAAAGGCCTTCTTCCGAGTCGATGATGCTGATGTCGCTGCTAAGCGAGTCTCGACCTTCGAGGAGCTGAAAACCCAGCTGACCGCCGTCCTGCAAGGTTCGGTCCGTCGTATTCTGGCCACCAACGACCTCGAGACCATCATGCAAGACCGTTCCAAGCTGGGCGGCGAGTTCACTACCGAAGTGGATGAGCAGCTCAAGGAGTGGGGCGTGAAAACCGTCAAGTCTATCGAGTTCATGGATATCCGTGACTCCGGAGGCTCGAACGTCATCGACAACATCATGGCTAAAGAGAAGTCGCGTATCGACCGCGAATCTCGTGTGGCAGTTGCCGAGAACAACCGTGCTGCTGAGGAAAAGGAAATCGAGGCACGCCGTCAAGTCGAGCTTCAGCGCCAAGACGCCGAACAACAAGTCGGCATTCGTACGGCCATGAAGGAACAAGTCGTGGGTCAAGCCGAGGAGCAATCCAAGCAAGAGATCTTGCTGCAGGCCAAGGTCACGACCGAACGCGACATGGACGTTAAGAAGGTGCAAGAGGTCCGCGCGGCCGACATCGCCAAGGACGTCGCCGTGGTTCGAGCCAATCAGGAAAAAGAGGTCCAGATCGTGGCCGCTAACGCTGCCAAGGAGCAGACCGTCATCTCGGCTAACGCCACGAAGACGGAAACTGAGACCGTGGCTGCGGGTAACCTGACGGCTGCCAAGCTGTCTGCCGAAGGCACGCTCGCCACCGGTACGGCCGAAGCTGAGTCGCGCAAGCTGATGGAACTGGCACCCGTCCAGGCTCAGATCGTTCTGGCGCAGGAGATCGGTGACAACGAGGGTTACCAGACCTACCTGCAAACCATCCGTCAGATCGAAGCCTCGCAGGCTGTCGGTATCGAACTGGCTGGCGCGATGGCCAAGGCCGACCTGAAGGTCATCGCCAACGCTGGAGACCCCCAATCGGGAGTCGCCAAACTCGGTGACCTGTTCACTACGGGTGGTGGCACCGGCCTGAGCGGAATGTTGACCGCTCTGTCCCAAACTCCTGAAGGCGCCGCTCTTGTGGAACGCGTTACCGGCAAGAGAGGTCCGACCCTGAACGCCGATGACATTGCTGAGGCAGTCATCGAGAAGGCAAGCGCAAAACGTCCTACCAAATAGGTAACGGACATCTCGACGAGAAAGGGCCCTCCGGGGCCCTTTTTCAATTGTACTTAATATCAGGACTTTGTATTATGAGAATGTAAGAAGGAACACAAGATGTCTGACGTTCGCAAGATTTCCATGTTCGATTGGAACGGAACCACTGCCGAAGAGATGATTCAAGACGCCGAAAGGTTCGGTTTCAAGATTCTTAACTTTGAAAAGGGCGAGATGGGCTTCCTCGGCTATGAGCTGGAAGGCGAGCCTGCAGCTCTTGATGCTTTTGTTGACTACTATGAACTCGAATGGGATGATGAGTGATGGTTACCCCGAATGAACTGATTTCTCTGCTGGTCGACGCCCGCAATACTATCAAGATCAACAGCGGGGCTCTGGCAACTGTCGGCGCCGCAGCGGATTGTATGTCCTCGGTTATGCCGGGGCTGATGCATAACGCGCAGATGATCGCCACCATCGACAAAGCCATCAACGAGTTCTACGATGAAACATAACGTCGCCGCTAAGGCGCTGGCTTCACCCCAGTTCCGCCAACAAATCGTCAAGCCCAAGAAGGGCAAAGGTTCGTTCAAACGGACCGCAGCAGAGAAGGATCCGTCATGACCGTTGGAATCACCGCACTCAAAGAGTTTATTGCCACCCGTGAAGATTGGTTCAAAAACCAACTCGTCAACTGTGGCATGACGACTCCCGAAAAAGCCTTCGCCTGGGCCTTCCAATCGTCCATGTCGACGGAAACCTTCGCTGAGTTGGCGGTCGCCAAAACGCTGATCTTCTACCTCAAGGAGGGAGACAGCTACGATGCCGGTCTCCTGATCGTGGCCGCTCAGCAACACGTCAATCTGCCGACGGCATCGATTCTGAAGGCCTGTGGCTCGATTCATTACGCTCTCACTGCATAAAGCGGTGTACTTATTTGTCCAACGGCTTATTATGGGATAGTAAGCTGAGGGCGAGACTATGTGGATCAAGACCGTTAACAAAGCGATCGCTGCCGAGGGTATCAACCTCAAGCTGGTCGCCGGCGATGGCTACTTCTACTTCGTCGGTCCAGGCTCTGAGAACCTGAGCACCGCTTCGGTTCTGGTTTATCGGCTGAACCATCTCAGCCTTGATCAATGGATGACCGAAGCCCGCGAGGTGGCTCGGCTGATTACCAACTATGAGGATGAACGTGATGGAAGATATTGAAGAAACCTACGACTTCGTTCGCGTTCGAGTTCGTGAGCCGTTTCAGATCACCGCCTACAAAGCGCTGGCCGGCGAAGGTCAAGCTCTCAAGGAGGCTCTGACCGCAGCTCTCTCGCTCTCCGATGGAGAATACGAGATCGAGCTGTTCAACAGCGCCGAGGTCGATGATGTCATCACGGCTTCCAATGATCTTCACAAGCGTCTGAAGGCAGAAGCTGCCAACGGCGACGACATTCCGCCCATCGTGGCGTAAGGAAACACAATGCTACTCCACACTCTAGAAAAGGACAAGTTGATCTCGCCGCCTCGGTGGCTGCCTGACAATACCGCATATCTGACCGCCATGGGCTCTGTTGCTTATGGCGTCAGCGGCGACATGTCCGATGTGGATATCTACGGATTCGCCATGCCTCCTAAGGACATGGTGTTCCCACATCTGGCCGGCCATATCCCTGGTTTCGGTCCGGCTCCGCCGAAGTTCGAGTGCTGGGAGCAGCACCACGTTAAGGACAAGAGTGGTAAGAAGGAATACGACTTCCAAGTCTTCTCCATCGTTCGGTTCTTCCACCTTCTGGTCGAGAACAACCCGAACATGACCGACTCTCTCTTCACTCCTGATCGATGCGTTCTGCATCAGACTCGAGTGGCTCAGCTGGTCCGTGAGAACCGGAAGCTGTTCCTGCATAAGGGTGCCTATCACAAGTTCCGTGGGTACGCCTATCAGCAACTCAAGAAGGTTCAGGCGAAGACGCCTTCCAACCCGAAGCGTCAAGCGCTGGTCGATGCCTATGGCTATGACACCAAGTTCGCCTACCACATCGTTCGCCTAGCGCTCGAGTGCGAAGAGATCTTGACTCAGGGTAATCTGACTCTGGACGCGAACGTGGCGGTTCTGAAGGCTGTCCGTGAAGGACAGTGGACTTTGGAGCGGCTTGAGCAGTGGTTCGAAGGTAAGGAACTGCAACTCGAGCAGGCCAAGATGGACTCTAAGCTTCCAGAAGGTCCGAACTATGACGTGATCAAAGCGCTGCTCTTGCAGTGCCTGGAACAACACTACGGCGATCTGTCCAAGGCCGTTGCCAAGGATAACGGTGGCCAAAATGTCATCAACGAGGTCCAGGCCGTTCTGGATAGATATAGGTAGGGAACAATGTTTACTGCAATCGTTTGGACTGTTCTGGGCATCTGCGGAGCCCTTATTCTTTTCGGCCTCATATTCCCACATGTGCTCGCCAATCGGTGTGATCACATGTGGGAAGTGATTTCTAGCGACGACCGCTCGTTCACCAAAGGGTGCCGTCGTTGCCACAATACTAAAACGGAGAAACGCGCTTGAGTATCAATATCGACCTGCTGCTGCGGGAAACCGTCAGCCCGATTCACGCAGATGTGTATAGCACGCAGGTGAAGCTCAATGAGAGTTTCGCCGGTGACTATCATATTGCCTACGCCTATGGCAATGAGAACTCGCCTGAAGAGGTCCACCGTAAGGTGGCCGCCAATGGTGCTGAACAGCTGGACATGCCGGTAGAGGATTATCTCCGGCTGTGGACCGAGGCCGTAGAGTGCATCCTTCAGTTCCATGAAGTGCCTGCACAGTTCCAGGACGAACGGTATCTTGTCAATGACTGAACGTGAGATGTTCGAACTGTCATTCCAACGACCTCGCAACTTTCTGAACCTCTCGCCGGATGCACAATGGGCAATCGATAAGAGTCTGGGCATTCTGGATTGGGAAGGAACGGGTCTTAACGAAGAGGACCTTAAGAGGTTCAACGCTCACTACCGCAAATAAGATGTGTACATAATATCCCGGTGCTGTATATTGGGATTATGAGCAATCAATCCTGCATTCACTTCGTTGGTTTCAAAGGCGAAGAGTTCCATCGGGCGATCGCCGTGTTCGGCAAGCCTGATTTCATCCATCGTCAGAATGACGGCCGTTGCCGTTCGATGATCATGGATGAGGACGTGGCTGTTTATGCAAACGGGGCCGAAGTGCCCCACTCGAGCGTCTTTTCGTTCGATGACAGTTCGGTGATGTGATGTATAGCGAATCAAGCCAAGCCAAAGCTGGCCTCCTGATCAATGATGCGATCGATTACTCTGCGGAGTTCATCGACGACCATGTTAAAGATGGTACCGACGAACGGACCCGCGCTGAGCTGGGGGTTATCCTGGCAGGCGTGGCCCTCGCTCGAGCACTAAAGCATTGCTCGTTCCCGAGGTTTCTGCGTCTGAGCTTGGGTGCCTTTTTGGCATCATTTAAGCTCAAAGAATTTGTCTGATCCCTTTGGGTCAGTATAAATAAACTACAAGTTCATTCCTAACGGTCCCTCTCGGTGAGGGAACGACACTGTTAATGTCGACGCGTCAGGTTCGATCCCTGAGTTAGGAGCCAATTTCTATTCTTCAGTAGCTCAATGGTAGAGTCCTCGACTGTTAATCGAGTGGTTGTTGGTTCGAGTCCAGCCTGGAGAGCATCGGAGTGAAGATCAGAGCGGGATGAAACCCTCTTGGTTGAATCTCCCTTTTACATGCTTGCATGGTGCTAATGGTAGCACGAGACGTTGCCAACGTCTAGGCGAGGGTTCGATTCCCTCTGCAAGCTCCAAAATACGCGGATGTGGTCTAGATAGATGGGCCTCAGTTTTCCAAACTGAAGAGGCTGGAGCGATACCAGTCATCCGCTCCAAAATCTAAGAACCATGGGTGGTGCAAATAAGATCGGGAAGTCCCGTTGGCCGGCTGTAAACCGGCTCCGTAAGGCAAGGCGTGCGATACGTCCCACCACCCACCATTTATGCGGCTGTCGTCCAAGGTAGGACACCCTGGTGAACCTCCCCGAGGTCATTCCGGCGCGGGGAGATCAGGTATCGAATCCTGCGGCTGCACCACCTAAGAGGACCAAGAATGAAACCTTTCAAAGCCTTTATTCTTGAGCAATCTGATTATGACAAAGCGTGGGATGATTCTCAAGCTGATTTTGCTCACCTAAAAGCAAATGGTTATGATCTGAAAAATAAAATCCCAGGAGATCGTGGTGCTCACCATGTCTTCAGTGGGCCAGTTAAGGAAAAAGGCGATGACTCCTATAGGGGCCAAATCCATTTCCATCATAACAACTATGATCGCAAACACACTGGGATCAAAACAACTTTCGGCTATGTAAAGCATGAAGCGACTCCCGACTCTACGATTAGGAATGTCGTTGATGAAAAGAGCCACAAAACAATCAAGGATGCAGTCGCTCACCTAGCGAGTTTGAATCCATAAGAATTATGCCTCTGTACTCCAACCGGTAGAGAGAGCGTCTCGAGACGGCGTACAGTGAGAGTTCGAATCTCTCCAGAGGCACCAAAGTTTGTGCAGGTAGGATGCGGTATCCCACTCGGGCTCATAACCCTTGCTACGTCGGTTCGACTCCGACACCTGCTTCATATAATGCGAATGTGGCGGAACGGTAGACGCCCCAGGCTTAGAACCTGGTTCCCGTAAGGGAGTGGAGGTTCGAATCCTCTCATTCGCACCATTTAAGGAGATCCGCTTGAACCATAAGCGTGGAAAGCCTAAGAACGCCAGGAGCGGTTGCCTGATGTGCAAGCCCTGGAAAGTCAATGGCTGCTGCATGGATAAGCACTCCGATGTTATACGAAAAGAGTCTGCTAAGGATCAGATTCGTTTCATCTGCGAATAAACGCCTCGGTACTCCAACCGGCAGAGAGCTGGAGCTCAAACCTCCAGAACGTGTGGTTTCGAATACCACCCGGGGCACCAATCACGCCTGAGTACTCCAACGGAAGAGAGCCCGGTCTTAAAAACCGTGGAACGTGTGGGTTCGAATCTCACCTTAGGCACCATCTACAGCCCGCCTCCATGGGCAAATTGGCAAAGTCGCTGTGTTCAGATCGCAGAGTTTTCCCGGTTCGACTCCGGGTGGGGGCACCATTTCAATACCCTCGGTAGCGGATCTACCACCGGGCCTCCGAAGCTTGGATGGGTGGTTCGATTCCACTCGAGGGTGCCAACTCATAAATAGGACTATGATGACTTTCAACCAACGACAGCAAAGCCAAAGTTAAGCCACTGGGACACACCTCCCAGTGAATGCTGGGGACTGGTGTAATGGTAGCACATGTGGTTTTGGTCCACATAGTCTGGGTTCGAGTCCTAGGCCCCCATCCAAGTTTTGTGGCCTGGCCTAATGGTAAGGCAACGCACTTTGAATGCGGAGATTCTAGGTTCGACCCCTAGGGCCACAGCCATTTTAATGCCTTATAGTACAAAGGATAGTACAGTCGCCTCCTAAGCGGTAGATCCGTGTTCGAGTCACGGTAGGGCAGCCATCGTACCTCCTTCATTCTTGAAGCGCCATAATGAGAAAAGTGATACATGCTTGAAACCATCTGCGAAGTCCTCTCTGAGGCGTATAAGAGAAATTGGATCACTGCAAGAGACGGCAATGCCTCCTTGCGATTCTCAAATGACCACAAGATCTATGTAACTCCATCTGCAGTCAGGAAGCAAACCATGCAGCCTGGTATGTTCAAGATCATTGACGCCAGGTCAGGTGCAGAGCTTGAAGGCTGTCCTATTCAGGTTGGTCTGCGTCCAACAGGAGAGCTGCCTCTCCACTATGGCCTTCAGAAGGTCATTAATGAGGACGTAAGAGTCGTCCTCCATCTTCATCCCACCTACACAATCGCCGCCATGCTGGCTGGCATCGACTTGAGCAATCTGGTGAATCAATTCCCAGAGCTTGGTCGCTATACGTCCGTGGCACCCACGGTGCCTGACGTTCCTCCGATCAGTCAAGAGCTGGCTGATGCATGCATAGAAAATCTGGTCCTTGGCGATGATGGTTCCGTCCTTTACAACATCGTAGGAATCGACCGACATGGTGTTGTAGCTATTGCCAATACCCCATGGAGAGCCATGGAACATATCGAACGCCTCGAACATATCTGCAAGATTGCTCTTGCGTCAAGAACCACTTTTTAGGAGATACCCATGCAAGCAACCCTAGATCGCCTCATCGTTGAAAAAGAATCTAAGCCTGAGAAGATTGGTTCGATCATCTTGACCGATACCGCTCGTCAGCCGTTTGCCACTGGTGTGGTTTTCCGGGCTGGGCCTGGAACCCCGTCAGCCAATGGTGACACCATCTACATTT
>Ga0181351_1000337_pt1 | contig 12925 bp, 2 predicted proteins | sample Su13VDMM15SD_FD_170485 | JGI IMG/M metagenome (GOLD analysis project Ga0181351, IMG submission 170485) | Freshwater viral communities from Lake Michigan, USA - Su13.VD.MM15.S.D | ecosystem: Environmental > Aquatic > Freshwater > Lake | place: USA: Michigan | collected 2013-07-16 | reverse complement strand
AGCCGCAAAACGTTCTGCAACGTCAGCATACAAGGCTGTGGTAGCCGTGGCAAACAATCGATTAAAATAACTGGCAGATGATCCAATATTACCCACAGCATTTGATCCAGTATGTTCAATGCTAGGTGTACTCAATCCTGATACCACTGCACCAGTTGTGGTGATCACAACCACGTTGGATGTGCCGCCAATATTAAAATTGATATTGCCGCCAGATGATCCGGCATTGCCTTCTGTGGTGCCATTTTGAAATTTTGTAACTGACACCGCAGCACTAACGCCAGTTAGTTGACTGCCGTTACCAAAAATGTATCCACCAGCAACATTGCCAGTTCCAGACACTATGCCCGATCCAAACAAAATATTGCCACCAGTGATATTACCAGTGCCAGATACAACACCAGCACCAAACAGTATGTTTCCACCAGTGATATTACCAGTAGCAGTGATTAGTCCGGCAGTTCGTAAATTGCCGCCTGTGGCATTGCCAGTTGCTGAAATAAATCCGCCTGTTAGGATGTTACCGCCCGTGGCATTGCCAGTTGCTGACATTATTCCGCTGGTTAGAAGATTTCCGCCTGTGACGTTACCTGTTGTGCTAACTGCACCGCCTGCGGGTGGAATCACGTTGCCAATAAAGTTAAGGGCAGTAATATTGCCAGCAGCACTTACTATACCAGCTGTTAGTATATTGCCGCCAATTACGTTGCCCGATGCGGTAATCAACCCTGTAACATACACACCTGTGCTGGCCACTGTTTCAATAACACTACCAGCAACTGTCAATCTAATGTTGCCTGGATTGCTGATATTGCCGCTAACGTTGCCAGTGTTCCAGACAGTAAAACCTTTGTAAACTGTGGGAAATGCTGTGGCATAACCTGAACTGTTACCAGCTGGTACAAAGTCTGTAGCACCGCTGATAATACCAATTAAATTGTTATTGGCATACAAGCCTGTGACAATATAACCCGTAGTTCCGTCGCTTATGGTAATTGGTACAGCGCCAGATGTACCTTGTGCGCTCGAATATGCAGGGCCAACCACAATAAATGTAGCCGGGGCGCCGGCAACTGAACACACTTTGAGCTGTTGATTTACTGTGTCATACCATAAATCACCTACAATACTCGGACTTGGTGCTGATGCTGATGCTGAAGTAACTCCCAATGTTTTAAACCCAGCTGCGCCACCAGCATACACTTTTAACAATGTGTTAGTGCTATCCCACCATAGTTGGCCTGTGAGTGGTGCTGCTGGTGCTGTTGTGTTGGCTGAATTCTCCAACAAGTGGATAAAATTATCATCTAAAAACTGGCCGTATCCAGCATAGTTTTTGCCAATCAACGTCATCGAGCTGGCGGTGTTTACGGTACCATCTGTAATGGTAGCAAACGTTGTGCCGTTTGTTAGATTAATTGTATATGCCATGTTTGTCGCCTTGTTCCTATATCTTTCTATATTTATACAGCATTTATGTTGCTTAACGTCTGTATACGTAAGGTGTAATCAATTTGAATCTGTCGATTCAAACTTTTTTGCACTGGGTGAAAAATTACATGAGTAATTAATCGCAAATCTGTTGAGCTGCCGTTCCAGGATTTTAATCCTAATTCGTCAAAAACATATTCGCCGTTAAAGTTGGTTGAATTATCAAATGCTTGTTGTGTGGGCGGTTCGCTGTAGTCTAGCAAACAAGTCACTAGAATGTCTGTGTACACAGTACCAGAAGTATGCAACACTGTCATGTAATTGGTGTCGGGATCTGTATCGGCAGCAGAATTATCGTCTACTACTTTGGCGTAAGTTTCGTTGTAGAGTCCGGCATTTTGTCCGGTGTTGTTCGGGGGCAAATATGTAATAACGCCCGTGGGGTCTACAGAGCTGCCGCCGTTGCCAAACGCCATGGAATAGATAATTCCCAATCTGGCACCATTTGCATCCAATCGGTTACTTAGAGACTGTGCCATAGCAATAGATATATTTTCGTAATGAATTGCATTTTTCTTATCTACAAAAATTTCACCGTTGTTGGGATCGTAAACTTTTACAAATCCTTGAATTTGTGCCAACCCTGGAGTAATAATCATGCTCGTCCCTCCATATAAATTTCACGTGTTTTTGGGTCAAAAATACGCACATGAGCTTCAATAGAAAACGATCCTTGTTCGTTGGGACGCTTGGGCTGAGGTTGTTTTGGCTCAGAATTTGCAGTTACTGGCTGTGTTGGCATAGTAGTTGACATGATCTTTTATTTACCTTGTTATATTCCACGTAAAAACCTTGCGGCAGTGGTTTCAGTTAGTTGTAGCGGTTCACCATCGCTGGGTTCGTTGATTCCCGGAGCATACCAAGTCACTCCTTTGCGTTGTAATATAACAATCTCAACGCCTGCGCCAGGGGCAGGTAGATCGTTAGCAGTAAGGAACTGTATTGCCAGTGGGTCATAGTCAGTTTCTTGATAGTAGTTGCTGGCCAAACTGTCGCCCGCAACACCTGTGCCTGATCCTACTCCAGTTGCTGTAAATACCACACCAGGTAATGGGTAAACATTGCTGGGTAATCCAATAGCATGCCAATCAGTGTTGCCAACGCTGGCAATAGTATAAGTTTGTTCAATTACAAACTGTCCAGCATAGTACCCATTTCTAGCACGATTGCCGCCTACATAAACTTCAATGCTGTCAGGTTCAAAAGAACTGTCTTCTAAATTTATATATGCAAGACTTGGGGCGTAAAATATTGTGGTAGATCCATCACCTGTACTAATATCGTTTACAATGTAATTTTGATCTTGTTGTGGTTGTCTGTTACCAATACCCATGTCATACACTTCGGCATTTATTGCATGGATCGCAGCAGCAGTACCGGCAGTACCACGTTGTAGACCACTAATTGAATTTGCCGCAAGATCTCTTACACGATATAAAATACGCTCACCATCGATTGTTACCACACCAAAAATACCAGCACTCAAGTTGGGTTCGCTAAGTGTTGATGCGTCTGTAACATATATGGTATCTGTGGTTGCAGAGACTTCTTGAGCAACTGTAGTTGACGTTGCAAGAGTAATACGGAATGTAGTTTGAACTCCGCGCATGTCCTGGAACAATCTAAATGCCATGGCATCGGGCACAATATTATTAGTAAACTCAGTAACTGCCAGCACTTGCGCTGATCCAATGATACCGCTGCCTAGTATCAAATATTGTCCATTTACGGAGTAATCAACACCAGCATACAATCTGTTACCATCTAGAGTGACCCATAATCTATTGGCTAACAACTCTGCACGACCCAAATCAAAACTGTTGTCAGGAATAGCAATGCCCAAGCTAAAATCAAATGTGCCCGAGGTATCATTGGCAACACTTGGATAATCATAACCAGTGCTATCATACGGTTCAACAAGTGTAAGTCCTGTGGACACTGGGCCCACAAACACCAAAGTTAATGGATCTTGTTGAGATGTATCGTTCCAGCTGGTAATTGCAAGATGATCTCCTGTGTTCAACAACGGAATTAATATCAATCTGCTAGGTGACCCTACTGCAACTGTGTATTGTGCAATGGTGCTGACTGATATTAAAATTTCTGCGCCGTCAACTGGTGCAGTATTGAATACTACCTGTCGCCCCGGAGTGTTGCTGCCGTCATAGTTGGTGACAGAATATGTGCCAACTATCGCACCATAGCTTTGTACTTGTAGAACATTATTTAACCAAACTTGAATATCAGTATATGCATTGATAGCAGATTGTGGGTATTGGCTGCGCTGTGGCAAACCAAAACTACTAGTAGTACCATCACCAATCCATTCAATGCCTTCTGGCGGTTGCAAGCGTTTGCCATTTCTTGTGACCACAATATTGGCCACGTTGGTGCCTTGCATGCTGTTATCAAGATTAATGCTGCTAGTTAATGTATCAGACAAAGTGACGGTATGATACTGTGTTGTTGCTGTGCTCCAACTGTAATTGGTAGTAGCAGTCCCTGTTCCACTGCCTGTGCCAGTAGCAGTAAACACAGTTCCTACAGTATTGTTGGCAGCACCAACCGCTACAAAGTTAGTAGTACCAACAGTAGCAATAGTATACGTACGGCCAAATACAAATTTGCCGGCAGCAACTAAGGATAATCCAATGGCGGTAATAGATATACCTTCACCTGCACCATACGTAGCTGGCAACGCCACTAACGATTGTGTGGTAGGCACAAACTCTACCCAATACAATACGTCGTCTAATAAAATTCCCGGAGGCACAGTTTGCAAAGCTCGATAGTACAATCCACTGTCTTCAACAACAGTTTTTTGTGCAAAGGTATTTTGATAACTCCAAGACACGCTTTCAGCATATGCAGTATACGTAGAACCTGCCACATTCAGGCCGTTTGCAAACACTACCAATTCATAAATTTCGTCAGCACTTACAGGAATAATTACAGAATTCCCAGCTTCGGGCCCGGTATAGTTACCACGGAACAATTGATTTCCGCCACCCATTTCATAAGCAGCAATATTAATAACATCACCAGTGGTAATGCCACCGCCTGCTACTGCTATAAGAGTTTGATTTTCCCAATCCACAACATAATCTACGTCTGGTGTGAGATCGCTATCTGTAGTCTCGTTGGATACTTCAATGTTTACAGGATGTTGCACTAATGTACTCCAATCCAATGCTAAATCTTGATAAACATAATTGTAGGATCCAATGGCAAACCCGTGCCCACGACCGGTCCAATCTGCACCCGGACGAGTGTACACACGGAAGTCTAATGTATCGTATTCTGACCCGTTGACCAATTCTTCCGGAGCATGTCCTTCGTACGGTCCAATAAATTCGCCACCGTCTATGTTGATATCTGTTGGACGTAATCCAAGATATTGATCAGTAAAGCTGCTGGCATAGGTGGCATCTATTGGTTCTGGCACATCTGCAATCATAGTACCAGTTGCGGAAGTTAAACTAACTGTTAATCCGTCAGGTGCCAATGCAACTGTAAAATGTGTTGAGTCAACAATGTTGTTTATGTAATAAACTGTGCCAGCTACAATGCCTCCAAACACAGTGCCGTAAAATCTGATTGGATCATTGAGTGCCAATCTCACTGTTTGGGTGCATGTTATTTGATTAGTTGTTGCGTTAGTAGCAGTACAAATCAAAGTAGGACTCACTGGTGCGCTGCCGAGGAAATAGTCACCCCAAACTTGCACACCAGGATAACTAGTGCCATCAACAAGCAATTGTAAATCTAATCCAAATTCATTTACACCCGGAACATAAAATCCCATGGTACGGTTCACGCCACTTAGTGTGGCTGCATCAATTTCATTCCAATCTTCAAGATTAAAATCTGGACCAATTACAGCACTGCTGCCATCAGCACTATCGGCTTGCCACACACGATCATCATAGCGAACTAGTGTACCATTTTCGTATGTTCCGTCTGCACTCCAGGTCAACACAGATGTTTGATATTGATAACGATCGTATTTGATAATAGTACGGAGACTACGTACAAGACCAGTGTATACATACTGACCATCAATGGGATCAATATAATAATTCATTCTTGGATATGCTGTAGCACCTGTACCATTGCCGCCGTCAAACACCACAGTTGGGGTTGCCTGATACCCTGATCCCGAGCTAGTGACTGTTACTTCTATTATATGTCCCAATGAATTAAGAACTGCGGTAGCAGTTGCCCCCGATCCAGTATCTCCATCAGCCGGCACAATTAACACTGTTGGTGCAATAGTATATCCTGTGCCTGTATTGGTCACACTAATTTCTTCTACATGCAATAAGTAATTGCCAAACCATTGACTGTATGGCCAATCTGCCCAAAGTGTACTATTAGAAGCGGTGTCACTCAGTGTGTTGAATGCCTGCGCAGTAGCATGTTGATATGGCAACAATATTGGACTTACGTATTGTGGTATGGTCAAATCTGTGTCGTAGTATGCTGGCAAATCAAAGTCTGATAGGCTACCCAAATAATCATCTGCGCCGTCGTAGGTCAAGTTAAATTCACGAACTTGCACATGGTACGGTTTGACTTCTTGAATATACTCGCTCACGAAGTCTTGATTGTCTCTAGTGTAATTTTGATACGGCACAAGATCTCTAATTTTGTGACGTACATCAATCAAACTAGTTTTAATCAACCATTCTGGTGCCAGCAGCTCACTTAGAATAAAATCAAACATTAGTGTAAGAGACTTGTTTCTTTCAATTTTTAAATCGTCAACGAACAATTCTTCGTTTATAGCTTGTATAATTTGGCGTGTTTCGAGTACCGGTTCCTGGTCAAAATATTGTGCATCAAACACTTCAACGTCAAATCCAAATTTACCCAGAGAATAATCATAAAGTTCAGCAGAAATTTCAATGGTGCCGTCTTCAAGTGCCACACGGTCCCATCCAGTATCTGTGCGTAAATAAATTTCAAATTTACCTTGTGCATTGGCAATTACCTTAACACTTGATCCAATAATCACAGTTAATGTAGCCAACGTAGCGTAGTTTGATACTTCTGCCACAATAGTTGAACTAGAATTGTATCCTGGCTTATACCAATTGACATAACTCCAATATTGGGGTGTGTCATAATTTTGTACTCGACTCAATACTAGTTTTCTCACTGATGGATCAGTAGTAGCTTGCACTTCATTAATGGTCCATAATCCGCGATTCAACTCGTTAGTGGTCACAAGGTATTTGTATCCTAATGGCACAGCATAGATATTTTGGAACCCTAAGATTTCCAAATTAGCCACACGTAGATTCCAGTTTGTGTACGATGCGACACCAGTGCCGCTGCCGTTTCCTGTGGCAACAAATACAATACCCACTGTATTACTGGATGCGCCAATTAAAGTAAAATTAGTTGATCCAACAGTGTTAATTGTGTATGTTTGACCTACAGAAAACTCACCAGCATCAACTAACTCAACTGCCGCTGGTTCTGGCTCTGCGCTGTTAAGCAAAACAAAACTTCTGCTTTCTGTTATGGGGTACAATGCAAAAACTTTATTTGCACGTTGAATATAATTTTTTAGTGCAAGGAAACGATCCACAAACATGCTTTGACGTGGACGGAATTGCACGCCATATTGTTGAGCATAACTAAGACTTGGATCAGGCACTTGATTGCCAAATGTGTCTACCCCACATAAACTGTCTTGCAGTTTTCGATACAAATTATCACTCAAGAACGCATCTGGTTGGCCTTGTGCAATTAATTCATACTCAGTGTGGACGTTGGCATCTGTAAGCGCCTGATCAAACTCCACACTGATGATAGTGTCTGCGGCTGTAATATAATCAAGTGCATTATATATTGCAATAGTGCTAGAATTAATTGGCGCAATATAACTAATGCCGCTTGCCTTTGGCTCTTGGATGTACGATGAAACTGTGGCAACACTAAGAGTTTTGCCTGACTGTAATGCAGTTTCGGTTATACCGCGGACCCAGAAATAATATTCAGTAACAAAAGTTCCAGATTGATTTAGTCTAGTACTTACTACGTAACTGGTAATGCTATATGGCGTACCAATTCCAGTATAATTTGCTGGAGGAACTGTACTAGCAACCCATTGATATACATCAACTCTACTGCCCGGGAATACTTGCCCCCATCGTCGGCTAGCATAAGTTGGGTTGTCCTGATTGGGATTAATAAATCTCACTGTGCTAATGTCCCACCAAACTTCGTCAACGTGTGCAGTACTCCAAGTGTCTCCACGATTGTTTACAGGGCCAACATTGTAAGAAGCAGGATCAATTGCACTGATAAAATCTATATTTTCTTGAGCAGCCCCTAGCACTTTTCCTTGTAATGGGTCAAAGAAATCAAAGAATTGACTCTTAGCAGAAGAGATTCGGTCATACATGTACACACTAGTCAACAGTCGTATGTCAACCACTGGTTGTTGAATAGCAATTGTTTCCCAGGCCAGGCGTCTTGTGGAATTTTCAAATAAGTAGGCAGCACCAAAATTACCAAGTGTACTGTCTTCATAGTCTTCTCCAGGTGCTGTAGCGACTAGTATCCCAGAATTGTAACTTACTGCATATCCAAATTGATCCAAATAAGTTACTGCATCAGTTTCAACTTGTTGGCCAAACACAAACTTACCAGGATTGGTCACACTAAGATTGTTGCTAGGCAAATAGTCATATGTATATACTGCGCCCGACTGCACCAATGATCGAGAAAGATAATACGAAGCTGTACCAGTGCCAGTACCAGTACCAGTTGCAGTAAATCTCACTCCAATCTCATTGGATATTGCGCCAATTGCGGTAAAATCAGTTGTTCCAACAGAAATAATTGTATACTGTTGCCCTACTACAAAAGATCCAGCAGTGGCAGTATTTAGAACCATGGCTACTGTGCTAAAGAAAGAAGTAGAGTTGCCATCAAATGTAGTGTTTGCTTTTTCTGTGGTGGTATTATAGTCAAACACCATTGGTGAGTACAATGTACCTTTAGGCGATCCAACCACAAGATTTAGTGCGGTGTCGTTTATGGCCACTGCGTAACCAAATTGACCAAACTCTACTGGTCGTGGGCTGACGATAGTTTGGGTATATTCAAACGTTCTAAATCCAAGATCAGCAAACACTGTGCCAATAGAACCTGGTGCTACTTGTAATTTGTTGCCTTCTGGGGCCGCATCAGTGTTGGTTACAAAAATAGTCAAGTATCCATCTGTAGAAACTACCGCGGTAGCGTTAGGGGCACCCGAATTGGTTCCTGCTTCTCCGCCATTGATGGCAGTAGCAAGTCCTGCAATATTGTTGTTTGGACTTGCTGGCACCACAATGTCAACATTGTTCACTCGCAAAGTTTGTCCAGCAGTCAGACTAGGATTAGCAATATTAGAAGTAATTGTGCCATATGTTCTGGCTTGATTTACACTACGTTCAACCACGCCGCCTTTCCATACTATGCTGGAATCTTGCGGTGCGCCCACATACAAACTACAGTTGTATGGGCACAAGTCTAAACTTTGGCCAAAGTTTGTGAATTCAGCTAAAGCGTTTCCTCCCCCTGCCCCAACAAATTGCTGTTGTACAAACTGATTGATTTCAATTTCAATCACGTCTCCCACAAACAAATCTTTGTTGATGGTAATGTTATTGCCACTCACTGAGAATGTGTTGTTGGCACCAACAATGCTGTCAGTTTGGTTGGTTAAAAATACATTGTTGACCAGAACACTAACCGGTGCTGCCACAGTTCCTAACACAGTGTATGTGTTCGAGCTGTCATCTTGACGAATAAATTTTTGTACGTTTCTGTCAAACACATATACTAAACCAGCTTCAGTCAATCCGTTAACGTCAGCATCGGGACATCCAATTATAACTTGACGTCCATCTGTGCTACACTGAACGCTTGCACCAAATCTTGATACTGATTCTGTAATGGTGCCAGCAAGTTCATAATAATATTGAGATGTCACACCAATGGCCGCGCCGCCGCCAGGCACATTATAGAATGTTAGTGTACCAGCAGAATATGTGTAATCAATGCTAGGACGTTGTAGTACATTATCAACAGTGACTGAGAAAGAATAAATGCTGTCTGCTGTAAACAAGTATGGTGATAACGAATATGTTGAGCCACTAGCAGTAAATGCTTTGAAGAAGTTTCTACTAATATTAACCACATCGCCACTGGCAGGTGTTGCAGTAAACGTCACTGTGGTAAAACTGGCATTTACAGTGTAATCTGTTGTTAGAGTTAGCACTGCGCCATTTTTTGTTACAATAATTTGGTTGGCGTTATTAATTTGTATGCTACTGCTAATGTCAGCAGTGTTACTAATACCGTTGGCTCTGTATTGTAAAAATTGGTCGTTCCATTGTACTTGGCCGTACGCATACACTGTGTTTAGTCCCGGAGCACCCACATACATCCAACGCTCATCTAAACTAATGGCCACACTATAACCAAATTCTCCAGCTCCTGGAGTTGTGGTAGTGGTAGTGCCCGGTAAGGTCAATAACTGTGATTGAACCCAGGGACTGGTATTCACTGCACCCGACAATGGGTCGCGCCATAGTACCACAGCGTATCCGTTATTGATAGGTGATCCAGCCGATGCAGGGCCAAGACTAGCACTGGCTCCACCAACAGCAAATGTTTGAGATCCAGCATCTACAGCATTACCATACCCACGAAGTCCTGTGGTGCTTAATGTGAGAACAGTATCTTGTTCATTGATAGGACTGATAGGTGTATATTGGTCACTGTAATTTTTTACATACAAATAAATGCCGCCTGTGGTAGTACCTGATCCAAATCCATAGCGTGGACTGCCAACAAACAATGCTGCGCGATTTGTGGCTTGCGCTACTGATGCTCCGTATTGCTCACTGGCATCAAGCAGTACAGGAGCCAATACTAAACGGTCAGTAAAGGGATTTTGTTTTTCTAATACTTCCCACAATCCGCTGCCATTGTCGTCTACCCAAACTTTTGCGCCAGATAAAATTTGTTGAGCATATGGTAAATTTAATACATCACTAGCTTGGTCTACACGCATGGTTGTTAAAGTGAAACCAATGCCGGTTCCGTCAACCACGGTGCGATCACCTTCGAGATCCAACGCAATGTTTACTGTGGTCAAGTTTACAACGTTTAATACAGTGTACACCCCATTGACTTCAGTATCAAAGAATCTTATGATCAATTGATCACCAGTGGTCAATTCATGTTGTCCGCTGAATATAACTCTGCTGGTACCATTGAGATTGTCACAAACGTGTTGTATAGTGCCAGGCACAGCTTCGGCACGATAAATGTTCCAATCATAATTGTTTACTTTAGCAACCCAGATGCTAGTGCCAACTATAATAGAATTAATATTGGCATTGAGGCTTGCAGGATCATCAAGATCAAACACTGTGATATCAGCATCATCTATGTTGACATATCCAGCTGACGGTAACGCAATGTCTGTTGGCAATGTGTTGGTGGTTGGTAATAGTGCTGTTGTAGTCAACGGAAAACTATTTTTCCATACATTGCTAAGGAGAATTTGTTGATCAGCAGTGCTTGTTTCATCTGGCACTACGACCTGCACCAAACTAGGATTGCTGGACAGTAATGCACGATTCAATCTCAAATCAAAGAAACTTCGATTGGCGTTTGCGCCGTATACTCCACGTTGTATTGCCCAGTTTTCGTAAATTTGGTAGTTAGCAACTTCTTTGTTAAACTTGGCCTGGCCAAATAAGTCAGTACTATTTTTGGTTCCTTTTGTTCCAAGAAATTCTCTGTAAATATTCAGCTGACTGACATCGTCAAGGTTAAGCGCAGCCATATATTGTCTAGGTCTAAACCCTATTAATCCATAGCTCAACAAATCATTATCAGCAATTAAGTTTGCTGAATTAATGTCATAACTGTTGCTGAGTTGGTCGGCCTTGTTTGCTAAGTTAGCCAATAATCCTTGTTCGATAAATGTGTAATCACTTTGATTCCAGTCGTCGTAATTAAATTTGGTACTGGGTTGCACGATGGTGGCTGCACTCCAGTATGCACCTTTGTGCGTTACAATTTCTCCTTTGGGATAAGTTTTTAATCCAGTCCAAGCAGAAATATTGTTTTGATTTAAAATAAATCCTTGTGCATTGACACTGCCGTCCCATTCAGTGGTAGTAGTGCCAGATAGATATAATCTACTTTGTCTAGCACCTGTAACAGGATTAAAAATTAAATCGCCAAACAAACTGGCGTTGTCCAACACAATCATACTTTCAAAGCTGGTGTAACGCATGTCAATGAAACTTAAACTTTGATTGTTCAGCGGTTGAATGGTAAAGTTGTTGTCGACTCGCACAATGTTGAGATCTCGTACAGGAAAATCTCTACGATTTTGATCTAATATAACATGTTCAACAGTCTGTGATATGATGTTATCTACCACTGCTTGTTCTTTAAACACCGAAAGTCCTAGAGCTAATGGATTTAGATTGATCAAGCTACCTTCGCCCCATCCTTGTTGACCCCAGTACATAAATTCATACACCATTTGTGACCAGGTCATCAAATATCCATTGACTTGATTGTTAAATTCAAATCCTTGTGATTCTAAAAATTTTCCATAACTTAACAAAAAGTTAGCCACAGCCGATTCAGTCGTGAATACAAATCCATAAGGAACTTGTGTGATATTGGTTGTGTAATTGGCAGGCACCTGAATGGTTTTATTGGCCACACTGTATGTTTGAAATTGCCCAACCGGAATACTGGTAAATGTATTAAAATATGGTCTAGCAGTGCTGTACCCAAATACTGCATAACCACCATCTACAACTTGAACCACAACTGAACTGTAAATCAATCTGTCAAATGGTTGATTCTTGTACACCAGCAGTTGGTAGCTTTCGGGCGGAATTTGTAAAGAAGAATTGGTTGAGCTAGGACTGGACTTTTCAGTATAAATTTTCAAATACTGTTTGTCTGAGAACGATGCCATTCTATAACACAACCGCACATCAAGATTTTGTAAATCTGTTTCTAATGCCACAGTACTATTGGTGCCAGTGATGCGATTGTAATCCACAATCCAGTTAATATAACTGGCTTTGCTAGTGCCGTCACCATACACTTGCACGCCATTGGCATCTAATCTGTAACGCCCATTATACAAATACTGGTCAAATTCTGTGCTGTATTTGTACAAGTCTCTATCAGCAAACAACGCAAAGAATTTTGCTGGACGGGTGAGTGCCAGCAATCGCATCGCAGCAAATGGATAGTCACTAGAATTCCACCATGAAGCTTCTACTGGGCCGCCATCACCGGGTGCCCAGCTTTTCTGAAATGTTTGTGGGTTGTATCCACCTACTACTGATTCTAATGGTGCTAACAATGCACCTGCACTGTCAGTTGG
>Ga0181351_1000336_pt1 | contig 12983 bp, 26 predicted proteins | sample Su13VDMM15SD_FD_170485 | JGI IMG/M metagenome (GOLD analysis project Ga0181351, IMG submission 170485) | Freshwater viral communities from Lake Michigan, USA - Su13.VD.MM15.S.D | ecosystem: Environmental > Aquatic > Freshwater > Lake | place: USA: Michigan | collected 2013-07-16 | reverse complement strand
GAAGATCTGTTATAGTAGATCCTTTAGGCCCAGGCGAATTTATTACAGATCCAGCACAATTATTAACTGACGAAGAAAAAGCAATGTTTGAAATATGAAAAACAAAAATTTAATATTATTACTGGCAGCTGGCGCAGCATATTGGTATTTTTTTATCTACTTAAAAAATAAAAATAATCAATTACCAGTTACTTCACCAGGGTTTCCTAGTCAACCAGGGCAACCAGCCCCAGTTGAAACAGCGCCAACAATTACAACCGAAAGCGTTACAATTACAGACGAAATTAGGCAGTTTACAGCGCCTGAACGTCAACTGGAATATAAACAAGACGGGGAATTTCAAACATATTATGTTAACCAGGTTAATGGAGTTAAAAGAATGGGCGTACCGTACACTATTTAATTTTCCTTCACCTTTAATAAAAACACAATGGCCGATTTTAAAGTTACAGCGGATCTAATAAAATACGACGTGAACTTTACAACGTATGACGTAAGCGGTTACGTTACTAGCGACTGTAATAGTATACTATTTATAAATTACGGATCTAATGCCGTACAAATTGAAAGCGTTACGCTTCAACAAAATCAAAGTTTACAAATTGAGGGTAATTATGGCGAATTTACAACGCGCCGTTTTTTTGCCAACTTTATTAATTCAGGTGGTTTTAATAACCTAGTAACTGTTAAGAAAAATTACATAATATAATGCCTTCAATAGATTTATCAATATTAAACCAAAGACAAACGCCGGCGTTTTACGCCGATACGTTAGCCAATAGGCCCGCAGCTGGTTTTGTTGGTCGTATCTTTGTAAGTACAAACACATTTGCATTTTATCGTGATAACGGTACAACTTGGGATCTAATAGGCGGCCCTGGTACTGGTACTATTACCGGATCCGGTGCAGCCGGACAAGTATCTTACTGGAACGGCGCCAGCACTATTACGGGATCAAACGATTTATTTTTTGACGCTGTTAATGGCCATTTAGGTATTGGAACTGTAACGCCAGGAACGGCGCTTGATGTTAAGCACGATCAAAATACAGTCGTACAATTAGAACAAATTACTGCAACCAATGATATACGAATAGCATTTATTAATAGCGGCGTAGGTTTATGGCGCATAGGATCATTTTATAACGCTGGTGCAAATGATTTTGGGATATTTGATGTTGTAGGATCAATACAACCACTAACAGTTAAAAAAACAACGGGCCAGGTATTAATTGGCACCAGTACAGTAGGAACGGGAAAATTAACTGTTGCAAGTGCAACTGGCGACAATCATATACAAATTGTAGGTGCAACATCACCTAGTTTAAGAATAGATAGCGCTGAAAGTGGGCCAACTAAAAGAATAGGTTTAGGACTTGCAACGGCTGTTAATAATTTTATCCAAAATAGCCAAAACTTAGATATGTGTATTTTTAACGGCAGTACAAGCGCCGCTGGAAATATGCTATTTGGTATTTATGACACTGGACTAGCAAACATACAAGAGGCCGCCAGGATAAGTTCAGCACGAAATTTTTTAATAGGTACAATAACAGATACCGGGCAAAAGCTACAAGTTAATGGAACAGCTTTAATTTCTGGAATATTAACTACAAATAATGGAACTAATACTACAAACGGAATAAAAATAATTTCAAGTTTATCATCTAGTTTATTTACTGGTGGAATTGAATTTATAAGGACAACAGTAATTTCAGGTTCTAAAGTAGAGCCATTTAGAGATATTTCAGTTGGTGGTGTTGGTTTAAATTTTTTAACAACTATTAATAATGCTGCAGAAGTTAGCGGAACATATAATACAGCTTTTACAATAAAAAATACAGGAGTATTAAATATACGTTCAATACCTACATCAAGCGCTGGTTTATCAAGTGGCGATTTATACAGTGTTGCCGGAGTAATAAATATAGTACCATAATAAAAATAATATGAAACAAATACAACCTTTTACACTTTGGGTAAACGGCCAACAAGCAACCGCAATTCTTTTTAGCTTAATTATTATTAATGATAATTTATCAAGTAGCGCGACATTTTACTGGCAGTTATTAGATGCAGACGCTAGTAAACTAGCAGACGGCAATTTAACAATCGGCGAACCTGACTATGATGTTTGGGGATCTACAGCAGACATTAACCAAGCTGCGTACGAATGGGCCGCAAGTAAATTAAATATTGTACTAGCTTAATTAACCTTTAAATACCAACAAATGGAAACCAAACAAGCACTAGCAATTTTAAAACAAATTTTAGACGCGGCAAGCAAAAGCGGATTATTTGAAAATTTAACGGCAGCAATGACAGCGGCCGACGCTTATAATGCGATAGCGCGTGAAATATTAAAAGAAGAAAATGGCGACGGATCTGTTATTTAGTATTTGCATTTTTATTGCCGCTGGCGGTGGGTTTTATTTTACAACCAAAAATAGGTTAGATAAAATTGAAAGGGATTTATCTAGGCACAACAATATTAATACGGAAATACTAGACAGATTAGCACGCATTGAAACAAAACTTGATTTTTTTACACAAAAATAAAAAGTATGTTTAAGAACTGGAAAACAAGTTTATTTGGCCTAGGGGCCTTTATTACTGGTGTTGCAACTATTATTAGCGGCGATATTGTTACGGGAGTTACAGCTATTTTAACTGGGTTAGGTTTAATTGCAGCAAAGGATAGCGACGTTAATTTAAATGACCGTAAGTAATGACACAAAAAAAAAAATATGTGGTTGCTTTAGCGGTTGCAATTGCAATATATATAATTATGGATAGTAACAAAACAGCGGGCAAAGTAACATATGCGCAAATCCAGGATCAATTATTTAAATATTTGGCCCTGGGCTGGGAAAAGTTTATACCTAAAGCAAAATGGGATTATGCGCAATATTCTATAGGTTACGGCGAAGGATATAACTGGGATAAAAATAGAAAAGTAATAGCAAGCGACGTAATAGACGAGCCAACGGCTCGAAGGTGGTTTATAAAATCAGCTGAAAAGTATTTTGATTATGTAAATAATAGCGTTAAGGTGCCAGTAACTGAGAACCAAATGGTTGCGATGACATCATTAACATATAACATTGGCCCAGGAAGCGCCACTAGCGGCACTGGATTTAGAGGTAGCCAATTATTAAAAGATTTAAACGCTGGTAAACCTTTAACCGAAGTGGCAAAGGGTTTTGATAGGTATACAACAGCAAAAGATACCAGGACTGGTATTCGTAAAGTATTACCAGGCCTTGTAAGGCGTAGAAATTCGGAAAAAGCGTTATTTTTGAAAGCATAAGCAAGTTTGTTGGTTAAATTTCAATGGTCTAGTACAAAAAATCGGCCTGGTATTTCAATACCGGGCCTTTTTTATGCCTAAATAAAAATAAATTTGGTGATTTGAACGTTTTTACTATAATTTTACAACAGACAAACAAAAACCCTATATATGCAACTTAAAACCGACAGTAAGATCCTGGGCGAAATAGCCAGCTTACAAAGTAAAATTTTACGTTTAGAGGCTCTCCGGGCCTTATCACCTTACGAACAATGCACATTTTTTTTCTATTCTAGTAGTGGCAAGTTTTTATCTATTAATGAAAACGACGTTCCATTCGATTTATCCTTTGAAATAAGGATACTACTAGACGCGGCCCTTGATCATTTCAATTTAGAAATTAAAAGGCTAGAAAATAGTTTTCAATGCGACGCAAATTAATTAGAATTGCAGCAATTACATTTTTTGTTGTAATTAGCGTGCCAGTATGTTTGTTATCATATTTTGGCGCTTATATACTTTTTTACCTATTTAAAATTTATAACTTTTTAAAACTAGACAAATGAAAAACGATTATTTAAAGGATCTAGCCGACGGCTTTGGATCAATGAACAAAGTAGAAAACAAAAAAAACGAAAAACAGCCCGATTATCAAGGCTTTTTTAAAACAGACGGCAAATTATACGAAATTGCCGGCTGGGTAAAGATTAGCAAAGCAAATAACAAATATTTGTCAATTGCTATTAAAGATTACCAAGACAAAGAAACAGAAAAACAAATATAATATGACAAAGATTTCACAAAGATTAATTAAAGTTGCACTAGGTATCGGCGCACTTCTTTTTTTTGCAAATAAATTTTTTGCTAGTAAAATAACGCCAACAGTTATTAAAAGAAATTTTATGGTGGGTGATAGCCACGCCGTAGGTATTGGATCTAGGATAAGCAATTTGGTTACAGATAGATCACTAGCCAAAGGCGGCTGGTTTGTTTCTAGCCTAATAAACGCTTTGAATGTTTACCCAATAACTTACGACGTTAAAAATGTTTTTATTTCAATAGGTACAAATGGCCAGTTTTCAAAAAACGACAATTTAGATTTATTGGTAAAAACATTAAAACAAAAGTTTCCTAATGCAAAACTTTACGTTTTTGTGGGATCATACGGCTGGAGTGGATCTTTAAGTAGGGCCGCTTCACTAGCAAACGCGCAAAGATATTACCAGCGTTTAAAAAATCTAGGCGTTACGGTATTAAATAGCCCTTTAGGTTATCACTCTACAGACGCTTTAGCACATAGCACAAACACCCCTGAAGCAAAAAAAATAATTGCTGAAATTACAAACATTATAAATAAATAAATAAATTATGGATCCTGAAATTGATAATGGTAAAAACAATAATTTTTTTTTACACATTTATACTGAAAATCGGTTAGTGCCTCTTATGTCAGTTGAATTGGATTTTATACAAGTAAATCAATTAATGTATTATTTTGACGATTTAACTATAAACAATAATGACGGAGTAACTATACATTTAAGAGTTCAGTTAAAATCACTAATAAATTATGAAAACAGATAAAAACTCACCAGCTTTTCCAGTTATGCCAGTCCAGGATCAATTCGGCCGCTTAGTGGCACCAATACCAGGACTTAGTAAGTACGAACACGTTTTATTACAAATACTTTGCGCCAAAGAAATGCAAAACAATCATAGTAAAATAGGTTTATCTACACTATTAAAAGAGTGTACGATTTTAGCAGACGAATATTTTTTAACCCTAGAAAAATTACAAGATGAAAAAGAAACTAGCCCAGTTATTTCAATTCAGTAACAACCAGCAAGCTGCCATAGCCCTAATTATTGCAGCCGTATTAACCGCTTTACTTCAAAGGATCTAATGACAGAAGGACAAAACAAATTAACTTTAGAAGAAAAACTAGCACTAAGAAAATACAAGCCCGATTTTATCCCCCCACAAAGCCAGGTAATATTCACTATTGACGATAAACCAATTGGAACAATCCAAAATTTTATTGTCTTTAGTGGATTGCCTAAGGCGGGCAAAAGTACCTTTTTAGCCGCTGTAATTGCTTCAGCATTTCAACCAGGCGACGTTTTTGGTATGAAAGTGCATTTTCCTGAAAATAGGCGAAAAATAGCTTATTTTGACACTGAAAGCAGCGATTTTGATTTTTACAGACAAGTTAATAAAATAAAGCATTTTAGTAATTTAAACAATTTGCCCCCCTGGGCTGATTGCTTTACAGTGCGCGAGGACGGCCCAGGTGAAATAAGGGCCTTAATTTTAAATTATTTAGAAAATAACCCCGATTGCCCTATAATTATAATTGACGGCCTTTTGGATCTCATATTTGATTATAACAGCGAAGTTGAAAGCAGAAAGCTAGTAAACTGGTTTAAAAAACTTACCAAAATTTATAACTGTTTATTTGTGGGCGTACTTCACCAGGGTAAAGGCCTGGGCGCGCAAACACTAGGGCACCTGGGATCAAATTGTGATAGGTGGGCCTCTAGCACGCTAGAAATAGTAAAGGATAAGGATAAAAAAACTTTTACTTTACAGCCTAGATTTTTAAGATCTAGCGAAGATTTTGAGCCAGTTGTATTAATGAATATTGCCGGCAATTGGCAACAAATAGCAAATGAAGGTGAAAGCAAAAAAGACGCGGTGAAACAGCCAAAACAATTTACAGAACTAGACAATAAAAATATTATTAATCAAATAATTTTTGCGCCAATATCTTATAAAGATTTAATAGCTGAAATACAAGAGCAACACGCAAAGGGTACAAACTGGGCCAAACAAGTTTGCAAAATTTGGATTGATAAAAAATATATTTACAAAAACGAATTTAATTTATATGAAAAAAGATACTAGGCGTTTTATTGCTTACATGTTAATGCAGAAACAATTTAAGCTGCTAAAGAAGGGCGCTAACTGGCGTATAGAGTACAACGGCGTAATATTACAGCCCGACGATATAGAATTTTTAAAGTTAATTGCAAAAAAAAGCGGCCAAAAATTTGACCGCCTAGACAAAACAATTAACCCTAATTAACTGCTTTATTTTCCTTTCAAAACAAAGATAACATAAAATGGAATATTACACAGCAATTATTTTTTTTGAGAATCACAAAGAAATAACACCAAAAAAATATCGGAATATTAACCGAGTTGAAAACTTTATTGAATTTGCCCGCAAAGTCGGCGGACATTATGTAAATTTATACGAGAAAAAAACGAAACGATTTTATTGCCGCGTCTGGTTGAACAATTAAAACAAAGACAGCAACCCAGCACGCCGCCAAAATACCAGCCTAGCGCTGGTTTTTTTGTGCCTGGTATCTACTGGTTTAAATGCTAGTTTAATAAAGGTGAAAAAAAAATAATTTAAACCGGTTTAAGTGGTTTAAAATAAGTGGTTTAATTTTTATCTTTGCTAGCCCCCAGGCGTACGCAAAGATAATAAATTTTAAACTAAAAGTTTAACCAACACACATTATTTTTAAAAAAAGTTTTTTTTTGTAATTTTTAAAGAATTTTCGTAACTTTGTAAGGTATGACAGCAAAAAAATTGTTGACAGCTTTTGTCGGCGTCGCAGCAGCTTACTGGATTTACAGTAAATTTCGCTTTTCTCAAAGCGTTACGTATGTTATAACCAGGATTGGTTTAGGTGGATCTGTTTTAGATCCCCGCATTAACATTGATTACAGAATTTATAACCCTACAGCGTTTAGAGTTGAAATAGGCAACATTCGCGCCCAGTTGTATTTGCAAAGCGGCCTAAAGGTTGCTGATGTATATTATAATGGTCGCACAATAGTTGCAGCCAATAGTGAGGCTGTATTGCCTTTAATGTCTGTTGGTACTTTAGAAGGTGCTTTAAGTGCTGTACGTGAGTTAATAAGATTAAAAGAGGCTAAATTTCGGTTAGCTGGTACAGTCCAGGTAGACGGGGTAAGGTTACCTTTTGATATTAAATATAGTTTTGATGGTATCTAGAAACGCCGTTTTACAAAAATTGGCGCCTTTTATGAACTTTAAAAAGGTAATTAGTACGGACCAAACTGTTACTGATATAATTGACGGGATATTAAATACCCATTATGAATACCAGGACGAATACGATAAAATAAGCAATTATTTTGTCGGTGAAAGTGAACTTGAAACGGCGCGAAATATTTTTAACTTTTTAAAGTCAAACGTACCTTATTACATTGAAAGTAATAAAAACCAAACTTTAAGAAGTCCAAGCGCGATTGTAGCTATGCCAGGGGATTGCAAAAGTTACGCGCTGTTTGCAAATGGAGTGCTAGATAGTTTAAACAGAAAAGGAATTTTTCAAGTTCCTTTAGCGTTTAGATTTGCTGGATATAAAGATAACACCAGGGAGCCACAGCACGTTTTTGCTGTTATGTTTCCAGGAACAAAAAAAGAAATTTGGATTGATCCGGTACTACCAAGATTTAATGAAAAAAGACAACCTAGTTTTTATAAAGATAAAAAAATAAAAATGGCACTAATTGCTTTAAGCGGCGTTAACTATTCAAACGAAGATAAACGCGCAGAAATGGAAGCGTATAGAGATAAACTTGTAAGGGATCGAGATAGGTTATTACAAGCTGGCGTAATTACACCAGGATCAAGTAAAGAATTGCAATATAAGGTTGCAATTAATAAAGTAACTGTCGCGCTTCAGGATTTACCAAATTTTGCTGGAATAGGTCAATTTGATTGGCAAAATGCTTTTAGCTCATTAGTTACAGCAGCTCCGGATATTATAAGCGCTGCACGTCCTGGTGGTGGTTATCCTCCACAATTTGATCAAAGGCCGTTTATGCCTATGGATCAACAGCCACAGCAAAGAAGTGGAATTAATACTAATACAATTTTATTGATAGGTGGCGCGGCTTTAGCAGCTTTTTTAATTTTTAGAAAAAAATAATGATAATAAGATGTAGAGGGTGCGGCTGGAAGTGGAATTTATCCAAAGGCGGTTATGATCCTTACATTTGTCATAAATGCGGAATGAATAATAGAAAATATTATAATAATAGAAATGTAGGAGTAGTACCTGTTGTAGCTGTTGCAGCTGCAAAGCCTATTGCTTCACTTGTTTCAGCTGGTATTGCCGCCTTACCTGGTATAATTAAATTCATTAGAAATATATCTGCGCGTCCCGCTGGTGAAGCACGCGACGTAATTAATGCAGTAAAAAAAGAAATTTCAAATACAGATCCTAGAAATAGATTAGCGCTAGTAGTAGCAGCAAGCCAAAGAAATTTTAAAGCAGCTGACGTAGACGTTAACGAATTATTATATTGGTATAGACAAAATTATGCAGACGATTATTTACAATTGTTACCAGAGGACAAATTATATTGGAATACCTATTTAGATAATTACAGACAAAGATTTTTATTACAAAGGCCTGATTTACAAAATAGTTTTTTAAATAGATCCTATTTTACAAAAGAACAAATAAATTATAAACCGCAAACGTCAAAAACACCAGGTACACCAGGAACGCAAAAAGCTGGAATGAATATTTGGTTAACACTGGGAATTGTTGGCGCGGGTATATTCTTAATAACAAAAATGAAAAAATAATGACCGCAGCACAAAAAACAGCAAAGGCAAATTTTAAAAAAGCCATTGAATATAGAAAAAAAACTGGCGTATCATTAAAAGAAGCCTTTGCACACGTTTACGGTAGAAAAGTAGGCGCGGCCTCTAAAAAGAAAGCAACAAAAAAGGCGGCACCTAAGAAGGCAGTTAAAAAGGTTGTAAAAAAGGCGGCACCTAAAAAAGTGGCTAAAAAGGCGGCACCTAAAAAGCATACAAAGTATGGCAAAGTAAAAGCGCACACTCGTAGAGTTGCTGGAACAAAAATTATTAATCAATTAAAAATTTCTGATTTAAAAAAAGGATTAGAAATTATTAGTAATGAACACCCAGAATGGGGTAGTTTTATAGTTGATAGAAAATATGATAAAGGTATATGGGAAATAACTGGAAAAAGTGGTACTAGAACATTATTTGAAGATGAAGTAAGATTTTGGAGAAAATTACCGCCTAAATTTACATTTTTATCTGGTGTTCGTAAAAATAAAAAAGTTAGTGAAAAAGCTGTATTAACTAAAATACATAAGGTAAAGGATCAAGTTAACCAGTTAGACGAATTGCAGCATAAACATATGATAGGTAAAATAAGCCAACATAATTTAGATAAAATAAAATCTTCTTTACAAGAATTAAAACAATTAGAAAGACATTTAGCTATTTTAAAAAATGCAAAACCTAAAATAGTTAAATATCAATTACCAGTAATACGTAAAGAAATTAAAAATACAGTTAATTCAATAAAAGAAGTTAAAACACACATTGCACAATTGAAAAAAAGTATTTAAAAACCTTCACAATAATTAAAAACAAAAAAAATGCGTAGAAGAAAAGCAGCAAAAAGAAAAAGCCCAAGACGTCGTCGTATGTCTGGAATGGGTAAAGTAGGCGGCGCGGCGTCATCTGTACTTTATACAGTTGCCGGAGCAGCAGCAGCCCAGTTAGTTGGTAAAGTTTTACCAGCTGGATTTAATGATAAAATCAAAGCAGCAGTACCAGTTGCAGTTGGTTTATTTTTACCAAAATTTGTTAAAGGCCCAGCCGGTCAAGGACTTGCAGCTGGTATGATTGCCGTAGGTGGTCTAAAACTAGTACAATCTTTCGGTATTTTAAACGGTATTGGTGCAATGGCAGACGTGGACTATAAAACGCCTATGATTGCTGCATATTACAACCGCGAGGGATTAGTTGACAAAAGCTATATGACGCCGTCAATTGCTGGCCTAGACGAAGAAGGCTGTTAATTATTTTCCTTTCACCTTTATTAAAAAATAAAAACTTATAACAATGGCAACTCAAATGGGAAGCAGAATGGTTTTCGAAAATGCGAAAACCCTAGTGCGCAGTTTAGGTTATTCAGTAGAACACGCTAAATTGACGCAATCATATTTACGCAGTGAAGTAGCTTTAAGCACTTCTATTGCAAATTATCATTTACCAGTATTAGTTAACGATACCCAGAACGGGGCGAGCAGAATAAATCAAAAATCGCTGAACCTACAAGACATATTTGTTCTAACGGATTTAGCGGTTTATATTGGTGTAGGATCAGCTACAAGCACAAAAGCGCAGCTTTATTCTTATCCTAATAGCAGTATTTTTACTTCAGCAACAGATGACGATCTTTGGAGTATTTACAATGGTTATTTAAATTTAACAATTAATAACGAACAAGTATTACCAGCGTGGGACGTTTTACGTCACTACTTTGCGCCACAAACACAAGGCGGCGTGGGTATTACTGCACAAACAGTATTTCCAGTAGATCAATTTGACGCAAGCAATGATGGTTTCTACCCAGTAGAACCAGGTATAGTAATGAACGGTGCGGCTAACATCAATTTCCAGTTAACTGCAAATGGTGCGCCAGCTACTGTTTTAACTAATAGCTTTATTTGTGTTATCCAGCGCGGTATCTTATGTCAAAATGTTACTACTGTTAAATAGTATTAATAATATGTGCCTGGCGGGCCTTAAACGCTGCCGCCGCCGGTCGGACATTACCGGCACTTTTTTTAATTTATTAATTTTAAGATATGCGTATCAAAAGGTTTGAAGCAGTTGAAATTAACGTACCTAGTGGATCTACACTAACACGTTTTTATTTTCCTGACTTACCACAATTAAGAAACGCAAAGATCGAAGCGGTACAAGTTTATGTAGCTGGCGCAATTAGTGCAACGCCTTTAACTGGATCAACACCAGTTACAGTTGCGGACGCTAAAAAGTCATTTTTAACTTTGTACCAGGGTGATTTGCAATTAATATATAATATTCCAATTCTAGGCTTAAACAATATCCAGGAAGGTACAACAACACCTTTTGTTTTTGAATTGCCTAGTATGAATGATATTGATATTAGCTGGACAAAGTCATTTGTATCTTTGCCAACAGCACTAGCAACCACTAACGTGGCCTATAGTTTTGGCGTTTATTACTATTTGTAAAATTTTTATGTTATGGCAACTTTAAGACCTGAAATGTTTAGCATTGACGAATTATTGGACTTCTATGAAGCTGCAGAAGGCAACGACTATAGGATCTATATGGGTACAAAACCCACTGGTGATTATTGCCGTTATTCTTTTGCGGGTGATAAAGATTTAGGACGTCAAAAACTTTTAGAGGATTTAACCCAGTTGCGTAATAACCCTGAAAATTACAACACATATTTAATGCAAGTATTAAGTGAAACTGGTACTGGTAGGGGCCGATCTAAAAAGGATCCGATCCTTACCAGTATTATTTTTCAATTAAACAGACCGGCGCCGTATATGCCAATGCAACAAATGGGCAATGTCGGAAGTGCTAGAACTGAAATGTTACTTGAAAAACTAATTGAGCAAAACGCTTTAATGCAAAGCAGAATAGCAGCCATTGAAGCACTGGACGATTTAGAAGAAGAAGAAGAAGAAAAACCAAAAGGGCCAATTGATCAAATGTTGAGCAACCCACAATTGCAAGAGGCTTTAATTGCTGGGGTAATGTCTTTAGTTAGCGGAATGATAACAAAGGGTGGCGTACCAACGGCAATAGCTGGAATAGGTGATGAAGGCGAGGAAATAGAAATTTTAAAATCATTAATGAGCAAAGGAGTTACAATAGATCATTTGAGAAAATTGAATGAAATGAGTAACACAAAATTGAGTTCGTTATTATTTATGTTATAATACAATGGCTAGAAGAAAAACTATCATAAACCAAAGCACTGAAAAAATTATAATTTATGCAGTGGGTGCCGGTATAACTTATTTTTTAATTGTTAAACCAATTTTAGTAAAACTAGGTATTGTTAAAAGTGCGGCTGAACTAGAAGCAGATAGAATTAACACTGGAAATATTGATACTTATATAAATGATGCAATAAGATTACAAACACCAACTAAATCTGTAGGCGAATGGACTATTATAGCAAATAATATTTATGAAAGTTTAAGATATAGCGGAATAGCGGACGATAAAAATAATGCTATTTATCAACTTGCAAGAGTAAAAAATGATGCAGATATAGCAACAGTTTACAAAGCATTTGGTAAAAGACAAGAATATGTTTTCGGTATACCGTACAGCGGTTTGCAAGATTTAGTAAATTTTGTAAAATCAAATTTGTCTAGCAACGAATTAAATACAGTGAACGACAACTATAGAAGAAAAAATATAAAATTTAGATTTTAATATATTATAATGAAGGATCAAGGTATTTTATTTATATTACTTTTATTAGGTGGCGCAGTTGTTTATTCAGCTATAAAAAAACCAATTAAAAGGGGATCTGTTATAGTAGATCCTTTAGGCCCAGGCGAATTTATTACAGATCCAGCACAATTATTAACTGACGAAGAAAAAGCAATGTTTGAAATATGAAAAACAAAAATTTAATATTATTACTGGCAGCTGGCGCAGCATATTGGTATTTTTTTATCTATTTAAAAAATAAAAACAATCAATTACCAGTTACATCACCAGGTTTTCCTAGTGAACCAGGACAACCAGCCCCAGTTGAAACGGCGCCAACAATTACAACCGAAAGCGTTACAATTACAG
>Ga0181351_1000335_pt1 | contig 12995 bp, 17 predicted proteins | sample Su13VDMM15SD_FD_170485 | JGI IMG/M metagenome (GOLD analysis project Ga0181351, IMG submission 170485) | Freshwater viral communities from Lake Michigan, USA - Su13.VD.MM15.S.D | ecosystem: Environmental > Aquatic > Freshwater > Lake | place: USA: Michigan | collected 2013-07-16 | reverse complement strand
GAATCTTACCATCAACCTCTCTTTTTTCATTGAACCCACACCAATAACATTCCTCTATCATATATCCGGCCTCCACCATCCTAAACTTTAGTTTATCTGGTGAAAAGGATGAAGCATCTGCTGTTCCATTTACAATATCCTCAATAGCGGGTTGTTTTCTTCCAAATGGATGATTGCTCATAAATTTTGGAATACCTTTTCCACATTGGTTTTTATGTAAATCAAATAAAGACAATCCTGTTTCCTCATCTTTATATGCCTTCATAAACGGCTTTAGATGCTGATATGAACAATTTAAGTATCGTGCCGCTGATAAAACAGAACGGGTTTGTTTCATTGCTCTTAGTACATCCTCTTTTGATATAGGTTTTGCGTGAGCCATTTTTACATTATATTGTCAAAGTCAATATCCTCTTCATTTTTAGCATCTTCCTTTTCAAAATCAAGCATCTCAACTTTAGAGTCTTTAAAGTAATTTTGTTGGTGCTTTTCATACACATCGTATTGTTCAGGTTCCATTAAAACAATGTCTGTCCACGTGTGATCTTTTTCACCAAACATCATCGGTACTCCTCGTTTTGCTCCAGTAGTTGAACATTCAACACACGTTTTTGCTGTTGGTAATGCTTTTATTCTTAAGGGATTTATTGTCTCTCTACATTTAATGCATATTCTATTTTCCATCGTATCTTTTTAAAAATTTGTATAATTGTAATGGTGTATTAATTATGTGTCTGACTCCATCTTCTGAAACTAAAGGATAAACTTCACCATTTTCTTTTAAGCTTTCAAATACCCACCATATAATTATATTTTTTTCTAATTCTCCATATTGTTTTTCAAGTAATCCTTCAATTATTTGAAAATGTAAATCCTCATATTTAACCAGGCTTATTCCTACACTTTCAGATATTTTTTGATATGCCTCAATTTCACATAAAATTGAAATTATATCTAAAAAAAATTTTTCCTTTTTACGTTTAATTGATTTTTCACTCTCTTCTATTCTACCGCCTTTTCCAATTAATTCACTTAATTTTTTGAACGTCTCTTCCATTCTTCTACTTTAAATACTGTTAAAAAATCTTGTATATTCATGTTTTTAATGTGGGAAGCTACCAAAATAGCATCCTCTAAACTAATGGCCTCAAATTTACCGTATGGTTCCTTAGTTTTATCGTGTTTGTTATAGTATATATATAGGCTCATTGTGTGTGGTGTGTTAGCAAGCTTAGTTATTTGAGACAGCACGTCCGATTTGTTTTTCCCAATCTTTGTCTGTTCGTACCATTTCATTTTTTGTAATAGTTGAATCCAACATTGTTGAATCAACATTTAGTGTTTTCATTACATATTGCAAAGCAGCAATGTCTTTAGGAAAACAATGGCCTCCAAATCCTAAATCACCATCGGGTCCGGGAACAGACCAATGTGAATTACCTAATCTATCATCATATCTAGCATATTCAATTACTTTATCATAATCAATTTCTAGAGCATTACATAGTTGATATATCTCATTTGCATATGAAACTTTCATTGATAAAAATGTATTTGTAACATATTTGATTGTTTCAGCTATAGTAGAAGATGTTTTGATAATTGGTACTTTTGGAAATGCTTTTGCAAATATTTGTTTTACACGGGAGGAATATGGTCTATCTGCTCCTACAATTATTCTATTTTGGTTTTTATAATCCTCAACAGCATTTACCTCAGTTAAAAATTCAGGGTTGAAGGCTATATTAAGAGCTGTAAATTCTTTATTTAATTGTTCTGTTGTTCCAGGTGGTATAGTTGATTTAATGATTACTAAGATAGGGTCTTTCAATAAATAAGTTGATATTATTGAAATATCTCTAAGACATTCTTTCACAATTGATAAATCACATTCACCCGATTTTCTCATTGGGGTTGGAACACATAAGAATAATTCATTTACATTTTCAATTAAACTTTTTAATGAGGGTTCATTACAATTTTCATTAATGTCAAATGTTCTAACATCATAATAATTTTTCATTCCTTCTTTAACTGCAGATCCTACAAAACCTTGCCCTATAATTCCTATTTTTTCCATATTATTTATTTTTCCAAAATGAGTAAATACCTTTTTCTAATTCATATGATGGCCAAACAAATCTATCTCGTTTTGGTTGTTGTTGAGCCCATTCCCACATATTAGTAAGTCCTTCTTTTAATGATGTTTTATGTTCAAATCCTAAAATATCAACTGATTTTTGGTAGGTTGGAATTGAATGTTTTACTTCGTGTCTTGCTTCTCTATGCATTACATTATTGCTTCCAATAATTTCACGAAGGATTTGATTTGCTTCATTGATTGAATATTCTTCAATACCTCCTAAATTGATAATTTCTTTAGATGCTTTAGGTTCAATTGCTGCTTTCCATAATGGTTCTAATGAATCATCAATATAACTGAAGGCACGTGTTTGTTCGCCGTCACCAAATATAGTCATTGGTTCTTCGTTTAGATGTTGGAACATCCAAATACCTAATACATTGCGATATTTGTCCCAAATATTTTGTTTGATACCATATACATTATGGGGGCGAATAATACACCAATCTAATCCATGTTGTTCACCTGCAATTTGAATATCCATTTCACATGCATACTTTGCTACACCGTATGGATCAATTGGTTTTGGTGTTTGTGTTTCATCAAAAATACCTCCATAACCATGACCATATACTGCTAATGTTGAAGTAAATACTAAACGTTTAACATCATGTTTGATACATTCATTAACAATAGCTGCTGTTGTTTTTAAGTTATTGTCATAGTTAAATGTTCTAATGAATGGTGATAATCCTTCTGCTGCATATGCTGCAAAATGGAATACATAATCGGGTTTATCTGTTTCAAATATAGCGGATAAACCATCACTGAAGATATTTGTGATGTGCATGTATACTTTAGGGTTGACATTCTCAATATGTCCTCCACTTAAGTCATCAACACCCACCACTTTATACTCAGGGTGATTTTTAATAATCCAATCTGCTAATCGACTACCTAATAGTCCTGCTACTCCTGTTATTAAAACTGTTTTTTGCATAATTAAAAATTTATTCCTTTAATTTTATGTCCTTTAGGACGGTGACTGTTATTTTTAAGTAATTGTGGAGTCATTCCCCATTTGTACATAAATATTTGAGCTGCGGGTTGTTCTGTTTGTTTAAATTTATTTCCTTCTTTACCATTTTTGGTTGCAGCACTTCCAAAATGATAAAAATGGAGGTTGTTCATTCTATAAAATTTCATTCCATATAACTCTAATTTCAAGAAGAAATCCCAATCACATATGAATGGAGATTGGTACATAGTATCAAATCCTCCAACTACCATATAATCTTTTTTAGAGATAACAAATGGAAAAATCCCACCATCTAATGTTAATTTATCTTCTCTTAAAGTTAATTCATATTGAAGAAATTCTTCGTATTTGAAATCATTTGGGTGTTTACCTAAATCTTTTACAGGAAAATTAAATATCCCAGGTCCGGTAGGTTCAATTTGATTTATAGTAAAAACAAATCCTTCTTGGGCTTTATCTAAAATTAATTTGTCCCAATCTTTAGATAATACGTTATCGTCATTTATAATAACTAGAAATTCATTGGTTGCATTATAAACAGCTAGATTAAGAGCTGTTTGCATACCTTGATTTTCACCCAAATCTAGTACTTGAATATCATTTTTATATTTGTCTAAAATATGTTGGCTTTCTTCAATAAAACCATCTACAGCAACAATAATTTCATTTTTGTTTACTTGATTTTCAATAGCAGATTTAAGACAAATATCTAAATATTCTGGGTTATAATAAGTGGGGATAATTAAACTAATCATAGTTGGCTCCAATTAATTGTTGGTGAAAGCATATTCCCTTCTACGTGAGTTGAATATCCAGGTATACAAGATATTAAATTAGATCCTGCATTCCATAGTTCTGTAAATTTATTATGATCTTTTGTCCATTTTTCTATTAAATCACATGATTTAACATGAATATCAAAGTGTTTTTTTAATGTTTCTAGTTTACAAGCATATGTGTTTGTAGTTGAAGGGGTTGTTCTCCAATGGATTGAAGGAGTAGCTATTATTTTTGATTGTAAATTTTCATACATTGGTAAATAATATTTATCTGGGTGGTCATATAGTGTGTAATAATCTGCTCCAATATAATCAAATCCTTCCAACATAATATCGATCCATCCATGTTTGTGAAGGTAATCATCTTCTAAAAAATAAATAATATCATTATCATCATAATTTTGTTCAATAACATAATTAAGTACATTCAAGAATGATTGAGCATCATTTCCCCCAAGCATAGATACTTTCTTTACATCTTTACCACTTAAAAAATGATCTTCTATATTACCATTCCCTGAATCATGGAATGCTGTATAGTCAACTTGTTCATCTAATGTTGATATAAAGGAATCAAATATTTTTTCTCTATCAAACCAATCAGGTCTAGGTTTATTAGCTGATTGAGGGGAAAAATTACAGTGTCTTTGGAATATTCTTATCATTTAAATTATATTATATTTGATTATTATATGTTGAATTACTTTGGATGCTTTGAATAGAAGATTTTAGGTATCTAAGATTATCTTTATTGGGGGGATAAAATGGTATTTGTTTCATATTTCTATAATTGGTTGATAAGAATATTGGAGATGACATATGCCTTCTATCATAATGTTTTTATGACTGCAATCGTGAATATTATTATCTTTAATAACTTGTAGTAAATATAAGTATTTTTCTTTAGGTATCAAATGGTGTTTTGAAAGATTATTTCTTTCTATACAATTTTTTAAAAAATCTTCACAACTCCATCCTTGAACATATTCCCAAATTTTTTCATTATAATTTGGAATTGTTTGAATAAATTCATATGTTTTATCTAAATATTTTTTATCATTTAGATAATCTGTTTTGAAAACATTTATAAAATAAAAATTAGTTTGAGGATAAAATTCTTCATTTATTATTCTATCAAAATCAAAATTATATTTAACCATTCCACCATATCCAATTCCATTTAAATAATAAAAATTAGCTTCCTCTATTTTAATATCTAAAATAGATTTTTGAATGATTACATCATTAGTTCCTTTACAAAGCCATTCTTCATTATTTTCTTTACACCAATCAAATACTAAATTATCTAGATCAGCCGTTCCAAAATTATGACCTCTATTTATCTCAGAATCTATTATAATACAATTTGGGAAGTATTTTTTCCATAGTTTGGAATTTTGTTTTTGGAATGATAAACTATAATTTGTTGCTATAACTATTTGTTTAAATTCTTTTAAAACTGGTAGGTTATAAAGAATATAAGTTTCTAATAAATCTAAATCATCTTGAGATGAAATATAACCTATGGTTCCATAAACTGATTTATTAATAATTTGCTTCAAATTTATATTATTTATTTTTTTATTATTTATGTATTAATTAACTTCCAAGTAGGATGATAAAATATATCTAATTCTCTTTCAGTTCCATCAAAATGATTAGGAAACATAACAATACTATGTTCTTTTTGACCTAAATAAGCCCCCCACCAACTAAATGTACTTCCTGACATTATGAAATGGTCACATAAAGACATTAAATATAAAGTTTCAGCTTCATTTAAATCTTCTGCGAAATATACATTTTCTCTTTCAGGAAACCACTCTTTACAATATTCTAAGTTATCAGAAAATATTAAAAAATTAAAGTCATCTTGAGGAAGATAATTAAAACATTCTTGTAAATATTCTGGGGATATTTTATGCATCCAAGGCTGAGCTAATGTATCTCCTAAACGAATATGAATACAAATTGTAGTTTTATTTGAATATTGATTATATATTGGATTTACTTTCTGTTTAATATTATCCTGAAAAGAGAATTCATTTTTTAACTGACTTTTTATATCGTCAAAATATTTCCATGATTGAAAATATCCTTTTAAAGATACATTATCTAAATTTAGTGCTTCTGAATGGTATCCTTGTTTTGGTTCTTCCCAAATATTCAGTGGGATATTATCAGAGGCTTTAATAGTTAAGTCGAAATAATCGTCTAAAACATATTTGTAAGGAACCCATTTATTGTGGTGTTGATCTAAACAACCATCTTGTTTCCAATTATAATTTTTAGAGGGAATTCCTACTTCTTTACCTAAAGTTTTTAATTTAAATAAAGTAGCATAAAGAAACAATTGATTACCTAAACGTCCATTGTAACCTATATCTATATGTGATATCATAATTTTTTATTATTGATTTATTAGATATTATTTAAATTTTTGTAATTCTTCATCATAATTAATTTTATTTTGTTTACAATATTCTTTTAATAAGATAATACCTTTTTCTTTTAATCCTACATTTCTTTGAAAAACTCCATCATTATCCAATGGAGAATTTTTAAATGTTAAAAATTTATAATTTAATTGTCTGCATAATTCACTACCATATTTCTCAACATCGCAGTCTGATGATGGGCCTAATTTTTCATATATTTGAATTAAACTATTTATGTTCCAGATGGCACATTGATTAGTTAAATACCATGGTAGTGTATTATTAGAATTTACTATATATAAATTATCTTTAACATAATCCAATTGATATTCAGGTTGGAGACCACACAGATCAATTCTATCAGCTTTATATTCTTCTAAATACTCTATAGATTTATTTAAATCATTTTCTACTAACATTCCTATCCAACCATCATCTAGACAATTCATAATATATTTATATCCTTTATCTTTAAAATAATTTAAAGTATAATAATGTCTATAAAATCTAGATAAATCCAAATGCATTTCTTCTGAAGTTTTTTCTGTTTTAGGATAGGTCAAAAGAGTAAAGGATGTGTTTTTATTTGTATAATTTTCCTCATCTAATGTTAGATAAATTTCATTTTTAGGAAAATAATGCCCATAAAAATAAAGACATATATCTAAAAAATGTTTTCTTTTAATGAATGAATTAAATAATATAGGTATATTTTCAATTGTTACCATATTTTTTCTAGGATTTTTTTGGCTTCTTGTTTAGTAGTATTATTTTCTAAAAACCAACCATACATTTCATTTAATAATCTAAAATATTTTTCTTCATGAAATCCATTATCTACTAAATTATTAATCTCAATTTGAAGTTTTTTATTCCAACTAACCATTATATTTTCGGGGCAATCTTTAATGTCTGGGAAATATGGGGCACAATAGTTACCTAGAATTTCATAATGTCTCATACAATCCCATCCTGCTTTTTTATGTGTTATTCCAAAATAAGACATAGAATAATCATCATAATATTCCTGTTCATTCTTGTAAATATATGTTTCTTTAACTCCAGGAATCACAGTAGCAAAATCAAAAGTTTTGAGTAAAAAATTATCTTTGATTCTTAATTTAGGAGTTGGCAAACTAAAAGATAGGGGAAATATATTAGAATTTATAGAATAATAATTCTCTCTTTTAAAATAAGGATGTATTTCATGTAATGGATGGAGATGATTTTCATCATTTCCATCCAACATTATAACTTTTTTAGGGTCATATATTTTATTTACAATATCATAATAATCTAAGCATCTTTGGCAATTTCCATATATAATAAAATCATAATATTTATCTTTAATTTTATCAATAATATTTTCTCTATCTTTAGTATCCTTCTCTATCAACCAAAAAGTAGTCATACCTCCCCATAATACCCTAGGATCAATCTTACCTTTATGTTCTTTATATAAATGAATGATTTGTGTTGAATCTACAACATTATCTTCTAATATTTCATGTAATCCATAAAATATAGTATCATTCAGATAATCTGATATCCATCCTCCGGATGATTTATATATCTCATTTATATTTGTTATGTAAAGGATTTTCATTAGAGAGGATTTATTTTTTATAATACATTAAAATATTATCTGATGGAGACTCACTAGATTGAGGGCGTTCAGATCTTAAATCATGTATTTCAAATAAATTTCCTAATTCATTGTTGATAATGTCAGGATGATTAGGCCAGTTTTCTGGTCTAATATCTTCTATCACATATACTCCTCCATCTTTAAGTAAAGGAAGTAAAAGTTTTCCTGTATTTATTTGATCCTCTAAATGATGAGATCCATCATCTATAATAATGTCGAAAGTAAGTCCTTCAATTAAAGAAAGAAATTCTTTTTTAGTAGCATCAGAATGATATATTATAATTTTTTCTTCTTCATAGTGTTTTTTATCAAAAATATCTACTCCATATATATATCCTTCAGGGAAATATTCTTTCCACATTTTAACACTTTTTCCCTCAGCTACTCCAACTTCTAATATATTTATTTTTTTAGATCTAAAAGATTCAAACCATTCACTATATAAATCAATATAAGAATGTGCTGTTCCTTTATCTCCATCCCCTCCCGGACCTTGATAATTTTGATAAATTTCTTGTAATGTTTTCATTTAATTTGTTTTTATTTGTTTTTATTTGTTTTTATTTGTTTTTATTTTTTAAAAAATTTTCAAATGTTTGTTTTTCTTTATAATCATTATAGTCATAAAATCTATGAAAACCAAAACAATTATCTCTACTCCATTCTTTTTCAGGAATTTTATCTTCTACTGAGAAATTATATGCTGTTTCTATATCTGCATATTTCATATTATTTTGTTCTATATTATTTTTATTGTGGGCTATTATGCCATCTTCATTACCTATATTGACTCCATCAAATATCAATTGTTTAGTAAATTCTAATAATTTTTTAGATCTAAATGAAAATCCTCCATTACCTACTCTATAATGAGGAACACCATTTTTCCATGGGGCTCCAATATAATCATATTCAAAAAATTTATCTTGCCATTTAGAAGGATTTAATATAAATCCATCTGGTTGTACTAGAAGACAATAATCAGTATCAACATATTTATATAATTGGTGGAGGATAAATCTATTATAAAGTGGCCAAGTTAATTTAGCAATTTGATGAAATTCAATATTTGAGGGTAAAGTTAAAGGTTGTTCATAAGATATTAATTTTATATTACCAAATTCAATTTCTTGAGATGATATTAATAATGATTTTAGAGCATCTTCTGGATTAACTCCATCTACTGTTATTAGGGTAATATTATTTAATTTCAGCATGTTTTTTAAAAATTGGGATTAGTTCCATTTTATGTTTATTTTGATTATGAAATGTGTGGTAAATATAATAAATCTCTTTTGCTCTTCCAACCAATTCTTCAGGATCATTTTTAAATTCCATTGCCCATTCTAATTCGGGATATGTAGCCCCTAATTGATCTTCATCAGTTCTATCATCTTCCCAAAGACCATCTGTTGGATTTGCCGTGATAATATCTTCTAATATTCCTAATTCTTTAGACATTTGCCTAACTTCTGTTTTTGTTAAATCAGCGATAGGTGAAATGTCTACTCCTCCATCCCCATATTTAGTAAAAAATCCAACTCCAAAATCTTCAATTTTATTTCCTGTGCCAACAACTAATCCTTTATAAGTTCCTGCTATTTGATATAAAGTAACCATTCTTAGTCTTGAACGGGAATTGGCTAATGATAGGTTATGTTCAACATTAAATAAAGATTTAAATGTTTCAAAAGTATTAGTTAAATCTATTTCAAGAGATTCAACATTTAAATAATTTTGTTTTAACCATTGGATATGACTATGAGCTCTTTTTAATTGATCTTTTGATTGGTGAATAGGCATACTAATAACAATAGTTTTTTTACCTGTTTGAGCACATAATGTTGATGTAAGTGCTGAGTCTATTCCACCACTGATGCCTATCGTAAAGCATTCTAGATTGTTTTTGTCCAAATAGGTTAATAACCAATTAGAAATTTTTTGATGCAACATTATAAAATATCTTTTATTTGAGTTAATACTTCTTTTCTTTGATCTAAAATTTTAATTTTATAACCTAATTCTTTTAATTTTAAGGCAAATTTTAACTGTTGGGATTCTTCTATTAAGATACTATCTTTTTTGTAGGTAATAAAATCTATTTTAACAGTTTTATTCATATCAGGATTACTTTTTACAAAATCTTCAATTTGATATTGTAGATGTTTTTCATTCATTTCATCAGTTGCTTTAGAAATAACAGCATCTACTCCTACTTCTTCTCCACATTTAGCTAAAGCCCTATTATCTCTAGGAAAACAAGGTCCTCCAAACCCAAACCCGGGTTTAAGATATTTATTTCCTATTCTTGAATCAGTTCCAATAGCTTCTAGTACTTTAAAAGCATCACATCCTAATCTATTGGCAATATCACCAACCATATTAGCATAACTAATCTTTGTTGTTAAGAAGCAGTTAACCGATAGTTTAGTTAATTCAGCTTCAGTTCTACTCATTCTAGCATGCATTGGGGTGGATTCAACCATTTCATTATAAATTCCTGAAATTAATTCACCAGCATATTCGTCAGCTTCGCCAATCAATACTGTATCGCAGTGAACTTGATCTCGTATAATTGTTCCTTGAGCTATAAATTCAGGATTATATGATACAAAATAGTTATAATCTTTTAATTTTTCTTGTAATGCATCACAATATCCTGGGAATGTAGTACAATTAATAATTAAATCTTTTCTGGTTGGTTGTTTACCAAAGCTGATTAGTTGGTTGGTTATATTTTCAATATCTGTATGATCATATTTCCAATCATAAGTTGATGGGGTTCTTACTACTATAAACAAAACATCGTTTTGCAAAGCAGTTTTTAAATCGGTTGTGAAAGAAATATTTTGAGATTCTTGTAAATATTCATTTACATAAGGTTCAGAAGTGTTAAATGTTTTATCATTTAGTGATTTAAGATAATCTTCAGAAATATCCACTCCTATAATACTATATCCTTTTCTTTCTAAATTAAGAGCTAAACATAAACCTAGTTTACCAACTCCTATAATTGATATATTTTTATTCATTTATTTGTTTATTAATCCATTCAAATGTTTTTTTCATACCTTCATAAAGTGGTTGAGTTGGTTCCCATCCTATTTGTTCTTTATAAAGTTTATTGTCTGAGTTTCTGCCTCTAACTCCTACAGGGCATTTAAATCCATATTTATCTATAAATTCTTTTCCTTCAATATTTTTAATATATGAACCTTTATTTGCAATATCAAGGGCCATTTGGGCAAGTTGATTAATAGTAACCATTTCTTCGGAACCAATATTAACTGGCCCTAGGAAATTATCTTGTCTCATAAAACGAAGAACCATTTCAATGCATTCATCGATGTAAAGGAATGAGCGTGTTTGTAATCCATCTCCCCATACTTCAATTTCACTATTTGATTCAGCAGCTTTACGGCACATAGCAGCAGGTGCTTTTTCTTTACCACCATTCCAAGTTCCCATAGGTCCAAATATATTATGAAAACGGGCTACTCGAACATCTAAACCATAGTTACGATTAAATGCTAAAAATAAACGTTCACTAAATAATTTTTCCCAACCATATTCTGAATCTGGATTTGCAGGGTAAGCAGATGACTCTTCGCAATTAGGGGTGTTTGGATCTAATTGATTGTGTTCAGGGTACATACAAGCTGAAGAGCTATAGAATATACGCTTAATATTTTTTTTAGCGGCCTCATGAGTAACATTTAAATTTATTAATGCTGAGTTGTGCATTACATTGGCATCATTTTCTCCTGTAAAGATATAACCTGCTCCTCCCATATCAGCTGCTAATTGATACACTTCATTAAATGAATTAATTTTATCCTCTAGTGAAGTTTGATTAGGAGCAAACATTACTCTGCTTACTACTTGAGGATCTCTTAAATCACCAATAACGAAATCATCTGCTACTGTTTCCCAATGTTCAGGATATTTTAAATCAACTCCACGAACCCAAAATCCTTCTAATTTTAATCGTTTAACGAGATGTGAGCCAATAAAACCACCGGCCCCTAATACTAGTGCTGTTTTCATAACGTATTATAATAATTGTTTTGTTTTTCTTGTTTCTCTATTGTTTTTGGATGATGTAAACAATACTCTTCTTCTGAAGGTAAAGTAGACATTATTTTATAACCCTCTAGCACCTCATGTACTTTATTTTTCCATTTGATTTCTGGTTTATTTTGCCAAATGCGCCATTGATGGTCGGGAAAATTTACCCATCCATTTGAATTAACATTCCATCCCCATTGTTGAATATGTTTATCTGTTAATCCATCAACTGTATTAATTCGAGGTACTAATAGCACATCTACTGTTGGATTACCTTCAATAATATCAGGTAAATATTCTATTAATGTTTTAGTAGGAATTTCATCTGCATCTATCTGGAATATATAATCTCCAGTACAGTGGCTAGTTAGTTTGTTTTTCCAATCTGCAAAGTGACGATTAAATTTTCCTGCATACCACATAAATTTCCCAGTAACTGAATGGGAGCTTAGGTATGTTTTGATTTCTTTGTCTCCATTTGCTTCATCAAATAATACTACAATGTCATCTTGAGCTCGTTTATGTTTGAGTAAAAAGTTTATTAATCGTTGAATCTCTAAAAACTCAGTACAAACGGTAATTGCATAACTTATTCTCATATATTTTATTCAGGTAATATTCCAATATACGAAAGAGCATCCATATAGTCACGCTCTTTAAACGTTTTCATGTTTATCATATCCATTCTATATTCCATAAATTCTCCAGGTTTGCCAAGGATTGGATATTTCTTTTTATCTTTTTTAGGTACTTTTATAGCTTTAACAGCTGCCCATCCCCAATTTTGAGAATTTGTGCCATTGGCAAATACCATTCCTTTGTCAGCAATGTTTAGTGTTTGTGGCAACCAAATTAAACCAGTTTCAGGATCAGTCCAAGCTAAATCTTTATACAATTCAGGTAGTGTCTCTATTTGAGTTTGATAAAATTCATGTCCCTC
>Ga0181351_1000334_pt1 | contig 12996 bp, 15 predicted proteins | sample Su13VDMM15SD_FD_170485 | JGI IMG/M metagenome (GOLD analysis project Ga0181351, IMG submission 170485) | Freshwater viral communities from Lake Michigan, USA - Su13.VD.MM15.S.D | ecosystem: Environmental > Aquatic > Freshwater > Lake | place: USA: Michigan | collected 2013-07-16 | reverse complement strand
CTTCAAAACATGACAGTAGACTATGTACGTCAAGGTCTCAACGAAGGCTTTGAATTCTCAAACCCCAATGAACGTGACCGTTGTGGATGTGGAATCAGTTTCAGAGTATGAATTTGTTGGAAATCGGTACAGAGCGTATTGAGATAAATTTAGGAAAGGTATTACGAAAAGATTATACCACAAATCATTTACAAATTTTAGAAGATCAATTGATATTGCATTATTCTGAGCAAAAACTTTGTTTTTTTTCGACAGACGGCGACAACGTATTATTACCGGTATTGGTGGAGTGGATTAAATTAATGCAACATGCACTCAATATTCCCGATGACAAAATTTGTTTTGTAAGTGTAAGTCCTAGTCTACCACAGTGGTGTTGGATTCCATTTCCACTAGAAGCGTTTGAACAAGTTGGAACTCTGCTTGAATCTACCAGCATCAACAGAGATCTTGATGCAGCAAAATTTGTTGGAGTACTGGCCGGTAGCAGATGGAGTGTGGCAAGAATGCGAATGTGTTATGAAGTAGATAAAGCATTTCCTGGAGATGCATTTATAACACACAAAATGGCCAAATCTCTTTTATCTCGATTGCAACAATGGTACCAACAAGAAACAACATGGTACAACAATCGAAAATTTAATAATGATTTGTTATTGAGCGAATTTGATATTATCCACTTTACAGATGCTGTGCGTGAGTACCCAAAAATTTGGAACCAATTTCAAATTGAAATCATATGTGAAACTGATGAATATCAAAATCAATGGTTTACAGAGAAAACTGCCAAGTGTTTGAGCACAGGAAAACCTTTTGTACTGTTGAGCGGACAACACAGTTTGAAAAATCTCAGACAAATGGGATTTACTACATTTGCCAAGAGCATTGACGAAAGTTATGATGATTGTGTATTGCCCGCACAACGTATTCGTGCTATAATTAAAAGTCTGCAAACATTGTATCTTGCCCCAAACAAAACAGAAATTATTGCTGAAATGCAAGAAAAAGCAAGAAAAAATATCGATATATATCACAATTATGTACAAAATAAAATTCAACTACGAACCCATACCCAGAGTTACAATAGAGGGTCGGCGTTACTACGCCACCTCAGACGGGCAAAACTTACCGTCAGTGACTACAATCCTTGACAAAACCAAAAGCGAAGCCAGCAAAGCCGCCTTGCATAACTGGCGTCGATCAGTAGGTGAAGTCAAAGCACAGCAAATCACAACCGAAGCAGCCAATCGTGGCACACGTATGCACACGTACCTAGAACGTTACATCAAAGAAGGTACTATCCCACCGCGTGGATCGAATCCTTTTTCGTGGCCCAGTCATGCCATGGCAGAAACTGTGATCCGGGACGGACTCAAAAACGTTAATGAATTTTGGGGAATTGAAGTTCCGTTGTATTTTCCCGGTGTATACGCAGGCACAACGGATGGCGCAGGCATGCACCTAAATGAAGAAAGCATACTGGATTACAAACAGACCAACAAACCTAAAAAGCGCGAGTGGATTGACGACTACTTTGTGCAACTTTGTGCCTACGCAGAAGCACACAATGAACTACATGGTACACGCATCCGAAAAGGCGTTATTTTGATGTGTGTCAAACCAGATCTAGATGAGCAACACAATATCATTGGCCAGCCAGTTTATCAGGAATTTGTGCTGGAAGGTGCAGAGTTTGAAAAATATCGCACCCTATGGTGGAAAAAGGTCGAACAGTACTACATGCTAAATATGTGATATCCAAAGGACAATCACTGTGGCAATTGTACAAATATCACGAATCACACAACGCAAGGGTTTATTCAACGATTTACCCAATCCATTAGCAGGAGCAGAACTAGGCTGGTCAACAGATACTCGCCAACTTTTTATTGGCAATGGCACCTTGGCTGATGGCGCTCCTGTTATTGGCAACACAGAGGTTCTTACTGAATTTTCAGACGTGTTGGCTTTTGCCACTGCCTACACCTATGAAGGGCAATCTGCCAGTTACACTGCACAAACTGGCCTCACACCCAGTACTCCAATAAGTCAAAGTTTGCAGAGCAGGCTTGACAGTCAGGCAATAATCACAGACTTTGGTGCTAACGGTGATGGCTCTCTTGATGGTTCAGGCACAGACGTCACTGCCAACATAAACAATGCCTTGTACCAATTGTACTGTAGACAAGTGAATCCTCAAATACGCCGAACTTTGTACTTCCCTGCTGGAGTCTACATCATAAGCGATACCTTGAAGATACCACCTTATTGTAATCTGCAAGGTGATGGGTCAGAAAGCACTATCTTTTATTTCTATGTGCCGACCTGGACCAGTACCATTGCCTATACCAGTGGTGTACTGGTATATGACTCGGTTACTACCACTTATTATAGAAGTGTATCTGCTGTGCCTGCTGGAGAACTTGTGGTTTCCAATCCTAGCTATTGGACTGCTACCACTTTGCCGCCATATATTTTTAGAACCACAGACAGTTTGCAACAGACCGATGCCAACATAGGTACCAATGGTGCTTTGGCACCGGGATTTTTATCCATGTCAGGCATGAAGTTTATAACAAATCAAACACATGATGGATGTTTGATTCAAGCCGCACAAGACTGTGCTTTTGAAAATGTAAATATCGCTGGACCAAAAACCACTGCCACATTGACCACAGCTGGCGACAACACAGCCTGTGTGAGATTTGACACCACGGCCGCAATTGTTTGCCAAGACATAGTTTGGAATCATGGTAGTTTTTCGGGCATGGTATATGGAATCAAAACTGCTGAACAAATTGAAAGTGTGACATTTAGCAATGGGTCTTTTGACACCCTGTTTAATGGTGTGTATCTTGGTGATGCAGTTGCGCCGGCAGTGGGACCAACTGGGGTTCGTGTGGTACAAAACTTTTTTGACAATATCTATGCACAAGGTATTGTGATTGAAAATGTGGGAAACAATTGTTCAGGCTACAATTCATTCTATGACGTGGGAAATCATTTCTTAGGCACAGCCAATCCAGCCACTCCTGTGATTGATATCAATGGACTCAACAATGTCAGCATAGGTGATATGTTTGAACGCACCACTCAGTATGCGTCGGCCTTGTTGCCCAGAATTAAATTGTACAATCTTAATGGTATTGCTCTGGGCCAAAATGTCAGCAACATTGATTTTTATCAATTGAACAGTGCCGGTGCCACTCCCTTTAACTTTGCCAACCAGTTGAGCCTGGGCACATATCAACGCATATCGGGTATTACTGACACACTTACTGACAATGTGTCCACCGCTCGCACTTTGTTAACATTCAATGCAATTTATATCAAGGCTATGCAAATCGACTACACAATCACGCGAGGCACAGCCATCAGAACCGGCAGCTTCATTATAGTAGCTGGCACAGATGCATCCGGCACCAATTTGCAAGGTAGCGACTCAGGTGTGCAAAACTCTGCGCCAGGGCAGACGTTCAGTGTCACTGAAGCGGCCAGTGTGGTCAGTTGGAAATATGTCACAACCAGCACTGGCACCAATGCTACCATTTCGTACTCAGTTACAAAACTAGCCTAATGTGGCCCAGAACTTTTGCCGAACGGCTTGAGAGTTGGGCACAACTCCGTGAACACGCCTCCACTGCTGATGCGGAAACAGCACTTGGTGCCATCAATTCATGGTGGTTTCAAACCCCTTGGCGAGCATACCATTTACACTGGGACGATCAAGCTGTTTGGCCTGATCCCTGGCAACTTTTGAGTGACGATCTCTATTGTCCTCTTGCTCGCGGACTGGGAATACTGTATACTATAACTATGCTGGATCGGCCAGATCTGCAGGATGCTGTGCTGGCTGAGTTTGATAGCGACAATTTAGTCCTGGTTGCCAAAAAGAAATATATACTGAATTGGGACTCGGCCACTGTCGTAAATATCAGTCCAACGGGATCACAAAGTCGACACAGCATCACGCAAGAGCAAATACAAAAACAAATCGGATAACAATGAAGCAAATTATAGTACAAAAACGTGACGGAACTCGCGAGCCATTAGCATTAGAGAAGTGGCAAGCACAAATAGCCAAGGTTTGTGCAGGCATAGCAGATGTAAGTCAGAGCATGATCGAGATCAAAGCCCAATTACATTTCTATGATGGCATCACAACCAAAGAAATCGACGGGATCACACTCAGAGCCATAGTGGACCTGATTGACGTAGAATCAAATCCTGATGTGGGCCACACCAACTATCAACACGTGGCAGGCAAACAACGACTATCCATGTTGCGTAAAGATGTATATGGTTCATACGATCCTCCTCACCTGTACGAGATTGTAAAGAGGAATGTGGCCACTGGTCTGTACACTCCCGAACTGCTGGAGTGGTACAGTGAGGACGACTGGAATCGCATGAACGACATGATTGATCATGTGAAGGACGAACAGTATTCATATGCGGCAGTGGAACAGTTGATTGAAAAGTATCTTGTGCGTAATAGGTCAACCAAAGAAATTTACGAAACACCACAAGTTCGTTACATGATTGCGGCTGCCACAGTATTCCACACGGAAGAACCCAACAGCGCAAGAATGCGCTACATAAAGGAATACTACAATGCCGCAAGTGATGGATTATTTACCCTTGCTACTCCCGTCCTTGCTGGTCTCGGTACCCCTACTAAGCAATTCAGTTCGTGCGTACTCATTAGGAGTGATGATGACCTGGATAGTATTTTTGCTAGTGGCGAAATGATGGCCAAGTATGCCAGCAAACGTGCTGGCATTGGTTTAGAGATTGGACGACTACGTCCATTAGGCTCGCCCATACGTGGCGGCGAAATCATGCACACCGGCATGATACCATTTTTAAAGAAGTGGTTTGGCGACTTACGCAGTTGCTCACAAGGAGGTATTCGCAATGCAAGTGCTACTGTATTCTATCCAATTTGGCATCATCAGTTTGATGATCTTATTGTTCTTAAGAACAACCAAGGCACAGAAGAAACCCGTGTGCGGCACATGGACTATGGGGTTGTTCTTTCCGCATTTTTCTGGAGACGATTCAAGAACCGAGAAAACATAACATTCTTTGATCCAAACCAGGTGCCTGACCTGTATGAAGCGTTCTATGCCAACACTGAACGTTTTGAAAAACTCTATGTCGAGTATGAAAAGCGTCGAGACCTACGTACCAAGACAATGAGTGCGGAAGAAGTGTTCAAGTCAGGCATACTGAAAGAACGCACTGACACAGGTCGCATCTATCTGGTGTTCATTGACAACGTTCAGAATCAAGGTTCGTTTGATACTGAATATCATACCATTTACCAGAGTAACCTTTGCTGTGAAATTCTCTTACCTACAAAATCATTTAAAAGACTGGATGATGCTGATGGACGAATCGCCCTGTGTACGCTGGGAAGTATTAACTGGGGTGCATTCAGGAATCCTGAAGACATGCGCCGTGCTTGTAGAATTCTGCAGAGATCCTTGTGTAATATTCTTGACTACCAAGACTTCCTGTCAATCCAGAGCCAGTTATCAAATGACGAAATCCAGCCGCTTGGTATCGGTATTACTAACTTGGCTTACTGGCATGCCAAGCGCGGACTCCAGTATGGTAACAAGGACGCTTTGGCTGAAGTCAAGTCGTGGATGGAACATCAGGCTTTCTACCTTACCGAAGCCACAGTTGAACTTGCTAAGGAGCGGGGCCGTTGCAAAGATTCGGACCGCACCTGGTACGGTTGTGGTATCTTTCCTTGGGAGAGACGAGCCAAGGGTGTTAATGAACTCACGGACTTCTCTCCTGAACTGAACTGGGAAAGTCTACGTGCTGACATGCGAGCATATGGAGTGCGCAATGCCACACTAATGGCCATTGCGCCTGTAGAATCTAGTAGTGTAGTAATCAACTCAACCAATGGTATTGAAATGCCAATGAGTCTAATCTCAGTCAAGGAATCCAAAGCAGGATCGTTAACACAAGTGGTGCCCGAGTACCACAAGTTGAAAAACAAGTATCAAATGATGTGGGCGCAGAAAGACTGCGACGGATATTTAAAGACAGCGGCTGTGTTAGCGGCCTATGTTGATCAAAGCATTAGTACAAACACATTCTACAATCCAGCACATTTTGCAGATCGTAAAGTACCCACAACATTGATTGCTCGGAATTTGATGCAGGCACATCACTGGGGGATCAAAACATTCTACTACAGCCTGATCAACAAAGCCGGATCAAAACAAACTGCTGAAACGGCACCTCTTGAAATCATTGATTTTGATCTTGAGGAAGACTGCGAGGCCTGCAAACTTTAAGGAATTAATATGTTAAGAGACAGAAGAGTATTATTAGAACACGAACTCAAAGAAGCCTACAAACGTGCCTCGACGATGTATTTGGACATTGTGATCACACACAAAGACGTTCATAGCGAAGAGTATCAACAGGCACGAGATCAAATTGCTAAGTTGGAGTTTGATCTCAATATGGTTAATCAATTAATTCACAAAGGACATGAATAGATGTTAGAAACCTGTTGTGATATATTAGTAGATGCGTACAAACGCAATTGGATAACCAGTAGAGATGGCAATATCTCTATTCGCCATCATGACCGTGACCACTTTTATGTCACACCCAGTGCAGTTCGTAAACAAAACATGCAACCGGAAATGTTCAAAAAGATTGCTATAGAAAAAACCATCAACAGCGGTCATGGTATCGGTTTTTTCAACTACTCCTGGCATGTTATTGAACAAACTGATTTGTCGGGAAACTTGGAACCCACAGGCGAAATGCCCTTGCACTTTGGCTTGCAACGAGAACTGGGACAGCACAAGGATGATGTGCGTGTGGTAGTTCATGTGCATCCAACCTATTGTATTGCGGCCATGCATGCAGGAATTGATCTCAGCATGATCTGCAATTCATTCCCCGAACTCAACCGTTACACTCGGGTAGCACCCAATGTAGGAGATGTGGCACCTATCAGTCAAGAACTAGGCGACGCTTGTCATCGCAATCTAGGTCTGGATCATGACGGTAATATTGCCTATGATATTGTAGGCATCAAAGGACATGGGGTGGTCTCTGTTGATGTCACACCATGGCGTGCCTATGAGCACATAGAAAGATTAGAACATATTTGCAAGATAGTACTTGCATCAGGAAAACACAAATGAGTCGAGCACAATACAATTTAAAAACAAAAACAGACTATCTCAATAGAAAGATGTTCTTGGACCCAGCAGGTCCGGTAACCGTACAACGATTTGAAGAAGTCAAGTACAATAAACTGGTCAAGTATGAACAAGAAGCACGTGGATTCTTTTGGGTGCCAGAAGAAATTTCACTGACCAAAGATGCACAAGACTTCAAAGACGCCAGCGATACCGTCAAGCATATCTTTACGTCAAACTTGCTACGTCAAACCGCCTTGGATAGTTTGCAAGGACGTGGTCCCAGTCAAATCTTCACACCTGTGGTGTCAATTCCAGAACTAGAAGCCCTGGTCTACAACTGGACCTTCTTTGAAACCAACATTCACTCACGCAGTTACAGTCACATCATTCGCAACATCTACAACGTGCCCAAGGATGTGTTCAACACCATCCACGACACACAAGAGATTGTGGACATGGCATCCAGTGTGGGCAACTATTATGATCGACTGCACATGATCAACTGTCGCAAAGAGTTGCTGGAAGAGTTTCCTGAACATGAACACATCCGAGCCATCTGGTTGGCACTGAACGCAAGTTATGCATTAGAAGCATTCCGCTTCATGGTATCATTTGCCACCAGTCTGGCCATGGTAGAGAATCGTATCTTTATTGGCAACGGCAATATTATTCAGTTGATTCTACAAGATGAAGTGTTGCACAAAGAGTGGACCGGTTGGTTGATCAATCAGGTGGTCAAAGAGGATGCTCGTTTTGCCGCTGTCAAGACCGAATGCGAAGGCGAAGTATACCAAATGTATCTGGACGTGATCCGTGAAGAAAAAGCCTGGGCTGACTACTTGTTCAACAAAGGTCCTGTGATTGGATTGAATGCCAACATTCTCAAAGACTTTGTGGACTTCACAGCGTTTAATGCACTCCGAGAAATTGGTATCAAGTATACTGAGCCAGCACCACGTTCCACTCCTATTCCTTGGTTTACCAAGCACGTGGATACCAGCAAGAAACAAACTGCACTCCAGGAGAACGAATCAACTAATTATGTTATTGGTGTCATGAGTGACAGCATTGACTACGACGAGTTACCAGAATTATGATCAACGACGAATGGTTTAACAAAGGTGGGTTTGAAACCTACAAGCACCCTGCCTCTATCAGTTACGAAACTGCGGTAGACAACGGCACTGTGGACACACTGGAAGGGCCTGTTGCTTATACCGTAGGACACAAGATTATAACAGGACCCAAAGGCGAGCGGTATCCTGTAAGTCCTATCAAGTTTGCAGCCTACTACGATGACAATCGTGATGGAACTGCAACACCCAAAAAAATCATGAAGGTAGCAAAGCTGGCCAATCATGATGGTGTCGTTAAGGCATCATGGGGTAACTTGGAATACACTCGTGGTAACGATTATATTGTAAAACATGGGCCTGGCGACTATGGTGTTGTTAAAACAGATATCTTTGCCAAGACATATCACTTACCAAAAGGAAAATAAAATGAAAGCCATAGTATGGTCGAAAGACCAGTGCCCTTATTGCGATCAAGCCAAAAACTTGCTCAAGATGAAAGGTATTGAATTTGAAGAACGCAACGTTTCCAAAGACTGGACACGTGAACAATTATTAGAAGCAGTCCCAAATGCTCGCACCGTGCCACAAATATTTCTTGGTGAAGAGCTAGTGGGAGGCTTTAATGAGCTTAGACAACGTCTCGCTTGACAATATCACAATAGACTGGTTCCAACAAAACATACCAGACTTTGAAACCAAACCATTCTTTACTACTGATTGGTTTTCAAACGGCTTGGTAAATTTTAACTTTGTCAAAGAACACGCTGAACAAAAGTTATCTAATATCCTGGAGATTGGTTCACACGAAGGTCGTGCCACTTGTTGGATGCTGGAAAACTTGTTGGCTGAAGATGGAACTATCACTTGTGTTGATCCGTTTGGTAATACACCAATGAATGCATACAAGAATGATGAGTTACCTGAACAACGCATCATTCAACACATACACAAGCACAATACAGATTTAATAAAGTTACCTACACAAACAGTTGAAGTCTTGCCTGTTATGAGTTATCATGGTCTGGCACAATTAATTGTTGATCGTCGGGAGTTTGATTTGATATATGTAGACGGAAGTCATTGTTCCGATGCTGTGTTGGCAGATGCCACCATGGCATTTGGTTTACTCAAACACGACGGCTACATGATCTTTGATGATTACTTGTGGAACGAGTCCCCGGATGTGTTGGACCATCCTAAAATGTCCATTGATGCTTTTGTAAACATGTTTCAAAAACATATTCGCATTGGCATGATTAACTACCAATACGTTATACAGAAAGTTTAAAATGCAATTCGAACAAAATCAAGTGTACACCTTCAAACTCAACTCTGGAGAAGAACTAATTGCCCGTGTTGAGCGACCCGGCACTGAGTGGATCACAATCAGCGACCCTGTGAGCGTGGCCCCGGGCCCGCAAGGCATGGGACTTGTGCCCAGTTTGTTTACCGCAGATATCAAGCGGGAAATACAACTAAATATCAACAGCATATCACTTTATGCCTATGCTGAAGACGCTGTCAAAATGAAATACATCGAAGCAACCACAGGCATCAAAGTTCCGGACAAGAAACTTATATTGGGATAAAATGCCAGCAGTACAACGAGATGGTGATGCAAATGGCGCAGGAGGTACAGTCTCTGGCGGTGTTGCCTCTGTGCGTGTGAATGGCAGTCCAATAACTGTAAACGGAAATCCTGTGGGTGCCCATGCACCCTGGGGTCGTCCCCATCCACCACATGCGGCTGCCAGTACCACAGGTGGCAATGGCTCTGTGCGAGCCGGTGGTATCCCCGTTGTTGCCACTGGATGTGCAGACACCTGCGGACACGCCCGTGCAGGTGGTAGTGCCGATGTAAGGGCAGGATGATGCCCAGTATTCTTAGCCCATTACAATTAACCGCCGCTGTGGCCTTGTTGCAGAATCAAGGACTAAAACCTTTTCCTGCCGCGTTGGCCACTGCTATTCAATCTTTCAACACCACCACAGTGATCGGTAACTTTCTTGCGGCGGTGAGTTTTTACAAAGCACAGAGTTTTGCCACCGAATCAACGCTGACCAGTTTGTTGAGTATTGGTGCTACAGTATGTCCAGCCCTGGGCAACAGTATACCAGAAGATCCTATCGGTAGTTATCCTTATTTAGATAGCGAATACCTCATAAACTATCTTGATGCCGCCGATGGCAGTACCATTGACCCATCGGGATTTTCAAATCTAATAGAACAAACTTGTGCGGCTTATTTGGGCAACGGTGATGCTGGTCAATTTGGCCAAGGTTTTGTGGCTGTGCAAGGCTACATTGCCAGCACCAATCAGTATATCAACAGTTCAGTAAATGTCAACCAGTATCTCGGACCCTTGTTTACCAACATGGACGATCTAGTCACAGCCAACATAGCCAGTATGACCACCGACTTGCCTAATTTTGGAGTTGACCTGGCCAACCAAGGCAACTTGTGGAACATGGACAAGTTGGATTTGTATGGCACACCTGCTGGACTCTTGCAACAAATATCTGCATTGGCCGGCATTCGAGGACGCACAGTTCCTGATTTACAAAATGCCTTGATCAGTATGGGATTGTCGGCTACCAACATTTCAGACCTAGTGAATGACAATCGTGTGGGCCTAAACAATCCCACAGGACTCACACAAAACGAATTTGATAAACTACAGTTGCTGGCGTATAGTGCTATTACCATGATCTCAGGAGATGCGTTAACACAGATCTTGAACATACTGGGAGTGACCACTCCCAACATTGACAGTCTTGATGACTTGTTGAATCCTGTGATTATGTTTCCATTGAGTTATGCTTCTTTACACACACCCAGCCCCAATGGTGCTGTGCCTATCTTCAACTCAACTGGAGCAGTAAATTCTAACATTGTTCCCATAGTCAACAGTTATTTGCCCACAGCGTCAGGTTGTGATGAACTGGGCAAGATTATTCCACCTGCACAGGCCGCTGCCAACAAAGCCATTCAAGTGGCATTCCAGCAAATCAACAACATACCCAACACCACACTACCACGGTTGGCCGACGCAGTATTAGGTAATGTTGATAGTCCTTGGACTATAACACAACCATATCTGGCCAATGCTGTTGTGGCCAATGGTGATCCTGTGCCCTCTTATTACCGTGCTATTGACGATGTGCCTGCTGGCACAGACATCAACAATACTGCCTACTGGACACCCACAACATTGGGTGGTCTCAGCACCATGGCCAACTTGCCATTGATCCAGGCACAGACCGCCCCAGTTGACAGTTCAGTGACCGATTATGTCACAACCACTATGGCCACAGGCACAGGACCTAACGGTACTGTTACCACGTATGATGTACTTGGTTTAGCACTAGACGCAGACGATTTTGCCATTAGACTTACTGACGTGGCAGATGTTATTGACGGCCTTGGCACCGGACTAGATGATTTATCCCAAATCTATATTAACATGTTGAGTTCGGCAAACGATGCTGCCATGATCACACTTATTGCCAATGCTAATGCAGAAATAACAAGTATCAGTGCGGTGCATCCTGCTCAAGTGATCACATTGAACACTGACTGGGTCTACATGGCCAATCTAATGAACTTGAGTGCCAAGTATACCACCGAGGCTGGTATTGACTATTTCCTCTTGCAACCCGGTGATAAGAATAGTGTGTACTCATTTGTGCAAAACTTGCCCAATTACGGACTACTCACAGCCAATGGCGATGCGGCTGAGTTTTTGGAAAACATCGCTGATACCACAACGCTTGGTGGACAAGCCATCGTGGGGGTGATGCGTGAAGGTCGCAACAATGCAAGATTGAGCACGGCCGGGTTGTACAATACCAATCAAATACCCAGCAACCCAGAAATAGCACCGATCCCGGTGATTGATCCAGTTACTTGATAAATTCGGCTATTTTGAGGTTGATTTTGTATTGACTTAGTACAAATACGCATATATAATATGCAATGACTCGCGTCATTCTACTTTTAAAAGGAAAAATCTAATGAAGAAAATCTTCGCAATCTTGGCCTTGGCCATCTCCGGTACTGCTTTTGCAGCCGACACGTTCACAGTTGAAAGTCAACGCATCAACAACACAGGTGCTGCCGCACAACAACAATATGTGTTGGGCATCAAGAAAGATTTCACGGGCTTTGCTGGTGACTTGGCATTTTCAAATGCACAAACTGACGGCACAAATGCTTTGAGCACACGTATCGAAGCAGGCGCAACAGTGGCAGGTCCAGTTGGATTGTATGCTCGTGTTGCAACAGGTCAAAAGTATAGCAATACTGCTGACTTCACATACTACTCAGTTGAGCCAGGTATTGCAGTTGCAGTTCCGGGTGTTGCAGGTTTGACTGCCAAAGCGGGTGTCCGTTTCCGTAGTGCATTTCAAAGTGCAAACAATGACCAAACACACACAGCCCGTTATTCATTGGCCTATGCTCTGAGCAAGAATGATACCGTCGCTGTCAAGTATGACCGTGTTCAAGGTGACAGCAACCAAAAGATTGTTGCAGTAGCATACACACGTGGTTTCTAAAAAGTAATACTTTAGTACTACAAAAGCCCTGCAAGTTTGCGGGGCTTTTTTTTGGTTGACCAATAATGGCTCTTTTGCTATAATATAGACATAGAGTAACAAAACAGGAGCCCAAGATGGAAAAACTCACATCAATTCAGCAACTTAATAGATCTATCATGTTTGGTACGTGGACA
>Ga0181351_1000330_pt1 | contig 13090 bp, 15 predicted proteins | sample Su13VDMM15SD_FD_170485 | JGI IMG/M metagenome (GOLD analysis project Ga0181351, IMG submission 170485) | Freshwater viral communities from Lake Michigan, USA - Su13.VD.MM15.S.D | ecosystem: Environmental > Aquatic > Freshwater > Lake | place: USA: Michigan | collected 2013-07-16 | reverse complement strand
TGGAGATTGATGCGAGCTTTGACACTGACTGCAACAAGGCTATTCAGATGTTGTTCCTTGGTGGTGATGCGAAGACTTGCGCAAAAGTGCTTAGTGATTATGCGGATGCTTGGATGACTAGGCAGGCGATGAAACTTGCGCAAGATCAGATCAAGTGGTAAAGTAATAATCATCAGCAAGCCGTAGGACGTGAGTTGATTGCAGGCCAAAAGCCCAAGACAGAACGGAACAATTTTAACCCTGCTTGAGGTGTCTTTCCGTAGACCGTCCTAACTCAAGCGGGGTTTAATTTTTGGTGGTTATTGTGAGAAAGTACAGTAAAAACTATTTGGTATGCGGCGTTGGCAAGAATGACGCAAACTATAACGTCTCTATTTACAAAAAAATTGAAGGTAAGGTTATCAGTATCTTTGAATGCCCGTTTTATGCGAAATGGGCAAACATGATCGAAAGATGCTACTCAAAAAGAAGGCTTAAAATGTTCCCATCGTATGCAGGGTGCACCGTGTGCGAAGAATGGTTAACATTTAGTAATTTCAAGGCTTGGATGGAAAAGCAAGACTGGCAAGGAAAAGAGCTGGATAAAGACATACTGGTTTACGGCAATACAATATATTCTCCTGACTCATGCGCATTTGTTTCGTGCAGGCTAAACTTGCTTTGCTCAGACATAAGCAGGTCAAAAAGAAAATTATTGCAAGGCTGTAGATTTTGCAAAGTCACTGGAAAATACCAATCGCAGTGCTTTGATATAAAAAGAAACAAGCAGGTCAGCATTGGCTATTTTAACACGCAAGAGGAAGCTCACAAAGCTTGGAAAGCCAAAAAGCTTGAGTCTGCCATGATTCTCGTTGAAAAAGAATCAGACCAAAGACTTAAGCAGGCATTAATTAGGAGATATTCATAATGAAAAGGAAGTCTCACTGTAAAAACAAGCGCCTCATAACTCAGTCCATCATAGCAATGCGCAATCTGGCGTTGACCATGAAACTGTCAGAAGTCGACAAGGGCGTTGATGTAGTGAATTACAAGACGTCGAAGCCTGAACCAGTAGGTCGGTCTATCGCACAGGCTTTAGACCGCACAGCGTTTAAATGGGCCATCTTATTGGTGGTTAATGCAATAGAGCGCAACGGTAAGAGTAAAACTCTTACCAAATGGACACGATTAGCAGCGCCGTATAAGCACAGTGCGTTAACTGAGTGGTTGAGAGTTGAACACCAGGCTATGATTGACGACTGCAAAGGAAAGTGTGAAGTTGTTGACGCTTCATGGTGTGCTGTACCTACACCGCCAGCGTTTGTTGATGATTTAACTGAGCAGATATTGATTGATAACTTATTGGAGTTGATAGCATGAACGTTTATAAAATAGCAGCAACAACACGCGCAGGCCACTACATTGAAACGCAAATCACAGCAAGCAACATGCTAGCACTTGTGCAGCCTATGGTGTTTGAGCTACAGGTGCAGCATAAGGTTGCGATTGATGATATTGTGGAATTAGATATAACGGAGCTTGAATAATGGAAGAGTTAATTAACGGCTTCGCCGTGACAGCGCGGTGGTTTATTTGGTTTATCATATGCTGTCTTGTTGGTGTTTGTGTCGGTGCCATGATTGCGCTTGCAGTGGCTTTCCCACTTCCTTGCATAATGTTTTTACTGCTTTGGATAGCAATGAAGAACTAGCAGCTTTCGGGCTGCTTTTTTATTTGCTATCATTTGTAAAACTTTTGCATAAATACGGGCGACCATGGCTACTTCATCAACGACATTAAAGAAAGGCGAGACACTTGGCGACACAAGAGGGCCAAGCAAGAAACTACCGATGCTGAATGCTATTGAAAAGCGCTTTGAAGGTGGCGCACAAGAGTTCTGCGAGCACATCCTTGAAATTGCACTTACCGGTGGCGTCGAAGGCTCAGCAGTCCCTACGCTGATTGGGGAGTGCTTAAAACGAGTACAGCCACCATTAAAGCAAAATGGCGTTATCATCAATATCGACATTCCGGAAGATGCAAGCCACGCTGAAAAGACCGAAGCAATATTCAAAGCAGTTGCAAGAGGTGAGATTGCGCTTGAGTCTGGACAGATATTAATAGGCATGATCAAAGACTCAATCGCAATTGCAGAATCAACAGAGTTACTAGATAGGCTTGAAAAGATTGAACAACTACTGGCAGGCAAGGCTTAGTTGTTGTAGTATAAGAATTGTTTTATACACCATCCCGTTGAATCAAGTTTCTCAGGCTGCTCAGCTGGTGGCTCATTTTAACGCTTGGCAACAATGGCGGATGATGACGGGTTACAGACTAAAGTTGCTTCCTCAGCTTGATATAGCTTCCCGTTTGAAATTGTTGAAGGCAGGTTCTTTCCGTTGACATAGTACGGTTTCTACCTTTCCGCTTTAGCTGCTAAGTGCCGAAGCCGCAGCAAACAGACCCGCTTAGTGCGGGTTTTGTTTTTGTAAGTGTAATTGCTAAAAATAACCACAGAAGGCGAAATGTAAGTGCTTCTTGCGCATGCCAAGCTAAGTTACTTAATCCACAACTAAGATATACATCTTAGAAACAAAGCTCTATAATTAAAGAGGCTGCGAGGCTAGGCGGAACGGATTCTGCCACTCGCAGCTTATATTTACTCGCAGCCTTACTTGTCAATCAACAGTGAGGTTTTTATGCTTATTCAAATTTAAAACAATTGGCAGTCGCTGAATTCACTTTCAGGATATCCAATTGGCACGCCGATGATGGTGCAGTCCCAGTCAAGCTCCCGCGTTTACGTCAAGCAGCAACCTGAACAACCTGATGATGGCAGTATTGATGCGGTCATTCTTGAAACGCTAGACGCTTGGCAGATCACAAGCGGCAGTCATGCAACTTGGGTGCGCGTTGACTCAACAGCGGGTCAGCTTTTTGTGGAGGTGCTTTAATGGCATTCCTACCATTTGACGGAGCCGCAGGTGCGCCAGGCTTGGGCGGCGGACTGCCTGTTGGTTATAGCTACCAAACAAATGTAACAACTGGCGCATTGGAGCTAATGAAAGGGGCGGAGAAGATTGCCGAGCAAAGCCCTGACGGTTCATGGTTTAAGGATTCGGTCAGCACTGGCGTTGGCTCGTTACATCTTGGTGGTGAACGAGGGAAGCCGACACACTCACTGCAAAGCGCAGGGCAGAACGCGACGTTTACGAATGAAGCGTTTGATAACAACAAGGATAACGCAATCGCATGGTTCCCGCCTTGGCAGGGTGTACGCTCTAACCTTGCTAATGTTATAACCCCGACATTCTTGGAGTTTGGCGCACTACAAACGTCATTCCAGCTCAATGGCGCCTTAACAAGCACAACGGTAGAGTATGACTTCGCGTCTACCATTGCATCAAACCTGTGCGTGTCAGCGGTGACGGTAGTTAGTGGCGAGGCTTATTCCGGCAAGGTGACAAACCGGATATTCAGCAATGTCACTGGGCGAGAGCTGCACGTGGCAGAAACGGATATCAATGTGGGTATTGGTAGTTCATTCACGGTCAAATACCCAGTACCATACTTTGCACGTCAAGGTGATGTACTGAGGCTGCGCTTGGAGAAAGCAGACGGAGCAGCCTTACTGGTACGTGCTGGTGCTACCACCCCAACGCAACCTTGGCGAGCGTTACGAGCAAGGGCGTTCACTGACATTGCCTTACAAGGCAACATGGCACCAAACTCAGTTAAGGTTAACAACGACACCACAACCAAAGCACCTATTGATTTAGCTATTGCAGCAAACCAGTTGGTAGGTAGGGGTTCTACAGGTAATGTACGTGCCGTTGAGTTCTCAGAGATTCGACCAGAGACTGTCACCAAGCAAGCCTCGTTCATGGCGCTAGATGGTGGAACTTACATTGTCGAGCAGCAAACCAAGGCTGACACCGGCGGCTCAGTTGAAACGCTGTATCAGTACCGAGGCGACATAACTACTGGTGCATCTGTATCAACAGGCACAGCAAGATCCATATTCAAAAACAACCCTGACAAGACATCCACATCACCGGATGGTTGGGGATCACCTTGGAATAGTCATGATGAAAACTCAGCAACACCATGCCGAGTAACATTAGACTTCGGTGAGACAGTACAACTAGTTTCAATGGAGTGGCAAGGGCAAGGGAATACAGGTTACAACACGCCAAACGGTCCATCGCCAATCTCAGGTCCAAGAACAATGACATTGCGACTGAGTTCGTCAGCGTTTACTCCGGCGGTAAACTCTAACACTGGGGACTTAATGAACGCGTCAATAACTACACAGAATATCGGATGGGGAGCTAACCAGTCATCACCCAATGGATTAGCTGAGCGCTACGACATTAGGGCGGCTAATGGTGGCAATCCAGTTAGTGCTAGATACTTTGCGCTTGATTTGCTGACATCGTGGGATACGCGGAATATGCTGCTGAAGCATGTTTTGTTTACCTATGCGAAACCAGTTGGCGACTTGGATATTAACGTGAACATCACATCAACCGTCAACAGCTTTACTATCATGGATGGCACTGCAAACGTGGCACCGTTCTCAGCGATCAATGTAATCCTTGGTGCTGATACAGTGAGATTCAGCAAGCCGTTTGTTGGCTTGAGTTATAATTTTATCCGCAACGGCAGCAAGTTTATCTGTGCGGGTAGTGACGGCTCAAGAGTGGAGGTTAATATATAATGGCAATTGTAAATGCACCTCACATGGTTGAGGGTAGAACATCTAAGTTTATCTTTTGCTTGAATGCGCTTGGCATCAATACAAGTCTGCCAACAACCGCACTTGCAGGCAGACACATCTACAACATAGGGCAAGCGCCATCGGGCTCACTCCGCAGAACCTTGACGCACTCAACAGCGCTAAACACAACAACACACGTAATCACTGTCCCGAACTCTGGTTACTACGAGGTGTCAGTGCAGTTCAGCGCCGTGATTGCCAGTATTTTGACAGAAATGGCAATGTGTCGAAACTGGCTGCAACAAAACAACAGCACAAACACATGTCCCGAGGCTAGCAGAATGCTCTACATAAACTGCCCCGTCGATGCAAGCGTTACAGGCCGCGTTTCTTACTCGCGACTCGCGCAATGCTGGTTAAATGCTGGCGACACGTTGCAACTGTGTGAAATCGGTGCCAGTAATACAGACTTTGAAAACTTTTCTATATCCATTAAGGAGCTATGATGTTTAATAAGATGCGAGAACTTAAAGATTTGCGCGGGTGGGAGCGTATGGACAGCGCAGCTAGGCGGCTGCTGTATAAGCAAAAATATGATGCGCTGCCTTGGTATGTTAAGTTGTTTACTAAAAAGCCAATAGACAGCTTGCCATGACTTTCAGGTAAGTTATACTAAATCGCCGGAGCTTCTTATGGACAAGTCACGGCGATAACTTAACTTTTTGGGGGAAACATGAGCGGTACATCTACAAAGCCTAAAGACAAAAAGCCAGAAAATGCAGTTCGCAAACCTAAGCGTAAATAACTTTGACACTTCACTTGCTGTTATGTTTGGTTTAATCGCCTTATATAACGGCAAGTCTTTTGTCATGCTGGCAACGCTGCTTATCTACATCACCATCCAGGCGTTCACCGCAACTAACTTTCAGGCGTTCATTGTTATATCTTTCGCCTATTTTTATCTGTCGCAGTTAAATATCAAATATTTATCACAGTTTAGGCAGGTCTTTTTGTGCTTCGGTGCTGTATACTTTTTGGGGGCAATAGACCAAGCTGTGTATTATCACTTTGAATTTGATACACTTTTCGACAGGATTCAGCCGTACCTGATAACGATTATCAATGCTTACGTGCTGGCTGCACTAATTGGCGGCGGGGGCAAACAGGATGCCGGACTTATTGACTACATCACTGCTAATTGTGTGCGTTGGCTTAATGGGCTATCATTGCTTCAAACGGGTTCAAAAGATTCTGCGCGATGAAAGAGAGCATGATAAAGCTACTAGATCACATGATAAACAACGTCCATGACTACACTAGCACACTGACGCATAAGTCGATCACTGCTGCTGGTGGCACGAGTGCAGTGTATAACCTTAGGAGCTATCTTCCAGACTTTGCAAACGATGCGATCAATCACGTTGCAAACTTCCCTTGGATGGATTTGCTTTCTTTCGTGGCTTTGCTGCTGCTTGTTGTCGAGCGATCATTTATCGTTTGGGCTAGATGGCGAGAGCATAAGCGCGGGGTTTAAATGCGCATAACGAAAGCCAGACTCGAAAAACTTGAGCAAGAAACAAAGAAAGTAGTTGCTCAAGCATCAACTGACATTAAAGAAGTCTTTGGCGTTGTCTGCCCTGTTAACGGCTTGACTCATTCCATCATGTATGCGGCCGGAGATTGGGAAAAGACCGATAGGCCGCCTACTATATTCATACCTGCCAAGATGGAAATCGCACTAAGGGCAAAAACTCGTTTCGTCGTTATTGTCGGCGGTCGCGGCTCAGGCAAGTCAAACAACCAAGCTGACATTGACTTAGTTTTAGTTAAAGATGCTCAGTACAAGGTCATGGAGCTTCGAGAGTTCCAAGCATCGATGCGCGATTCTGTTTATTCACTGCTTAACATCGAGATACATCGCTTAGCGATGGGCGGATATACGTCACAGAATGACGGCATATACCATGAGAACGGCGGCTCATTCAGCTTTCAAGGCTTAGCAAGAAATCCTGAGTCAGTTAAGTCTGCCGCTGGCTTTAATCGTTTTGTTATTGAAGAAAGCCAATTCCTTTCTGAGAAGTCTTTAAACGTCCTAACCCCGACAGCGCGGAACATTGCAAAGGCTGGCCTGCCTACTAAGTTTGGCGGCAAGAAGGAAATCATTGATGAAGACACCTTGCGCAGCGTGCAGCTTGTTTTCATCGGGAACCCGCAGTCAGCCAATGACCCTTTCAGCAAACGCTTTATAGCGCCATACAAGGCACATCTTGACGCAGATGGCGTTTATATTGATGAACTGCATACAATTATCAAGATGAACTTTGAAGACAATCCGTGGTTTGATGACTCAGGTTTAGAAGGTGAAAGGCAATTCGCTTACGCTAACTTTAGCCGCGCATTGTACGACCATATATGGCTTGGTGAGTTTAACGATCACTTGCCGGATGCAATCATAACTGCTGAATGGTTTGATGCCTGCATTGATGCACATGTTAAGTTAGGCTGGCGGCAGAAGGGCGCAAAGATTGTTTCGCATGACCCTGCCGATTCAGGTGACGCCAAAGGCGTTTGCGTGCGCCATGGCTCAGTCATAACGAACCTGATTAACATCATCGGCGGAGATGTAAACAGCGCTTGCGATATCGCCACAGAGACAGCTTTGGCAGTTGGTGCAGATAAATTCGTTTATGATGCCACAGGTATTGGCTTATCACTACGCAGACAAGTTGGCGATGCTTTCAGCGCTGCACGTATGGAGATTGAGGAATTCTTCGGCTCTGGCTCAGTTGATGATCCTGATGGCATTGCTGAAAACTATATTGAACAATCAACCAAGCAAATCAGCAATAAAGAGTTTTTCGCCAACATACGCGCACAGAGATACTTTCGACTAGCTCAAAGGGCTTTCAGAACATATCGCGCAGTTATTCACGGCGAATACACAGACCCCGCAGAGATGATTAGCTTTAGCTCTGATTGCCAAGACTTGGCGCAATTGCGCACTGAACTTTGCCGCATACCAAGAAAGCGCGGCTCTGGCAATGGCTATCAGATTGCATCTAAGCAGGAAATGAAAAAGCTAGGCATTAACTCGCCAAACTTGGCAGACTGCGTGATGATGTCAGAAACTGACTATAACCCAGTTCCTGTGGTAGACTATTCAAATATAAATATTCCAACGATGGGATGGTAACGAAATGGCACGAATGACTAGACAAGACTGGTACGAGTCAGCAAAAGATCGGTTCACTAAAGCGGTTGGCGATGAATCAACAAGACAGGTGCGTGAAAAGATTATCGAGTCAATTCGATTTGCTCGCATACCTGGCGCACAGTGGGAAGGTTCAACATTCGCAGGCACTGACTTAGCTGAAAACATGGATAAGTACCCACGTTTCGAGTTAAACAAAGTGGCGCGAGAAGTTGACCGGATTATCTCTGAATATCGACGCAACAAGATAACAGTCAAGTTTCGTCCATCTGACGAATACACTAGCATTGAACTTGCCGGAAAGATGAACAAAGCATTTAGGGCTGATTGGATTCGCTCAAATGGTGACTTTGCAGCTATCAACTGTTTTGATGACGCAGTGACTGGCGGCATGGGTGCAATTGAAGTCTGTGCAGAATACGCAGACCCTGAAGATCCGACCAATAAGCAACTGCGCCCAATGTTTTATCCTGTCTACGATTCACAGAGCTGTCTGTTTTGGGATAACTCCGCCAAGTCTTACGACAAATCTGATGCCATGTGGTGCGGTATGGCGTACACAATGACGCCAGACGACTTCCGCACTGAATACGAAAAAGAGCCAGCAAGCGTTGTTAAAATCGAGTCAGGCATTTGGAATGACTGGTGCACTCAAGACGCTGTGACGCTCTGTAAGTGGTTTGAAATTCGCGTTGAAAAGGTTGATGCAATCGCCTTCTTTAATCCTGTTACCAATGAAAAAGCGGTCTATCTGTCTGATGAAGTCGAGGACGTAATTGACGAATTGGCAGAGTCTGGATTCTTTGAAGTTGAGCGCAGAGCAATCAAAAAGCGGCGCGTTTATTCAGGAGTGTTTGATGGCGATGAATGGCTAGAACCGCCTAAGCGTATTCCAGGCGAGTTCATCCCAATCGCTATGCAATACGGCAAGCGTTACTTTATTGACAATCAAGAGCGCATTGAAGGCCATGTAACAAAAGCGATGGATGCGCAACGCTTGGATAACTTGATGGTTTCAATGCTTGCAGATGCTGCAACTATTGGCTCTGAAAATACTCCGGTACTAGACGTTGAAAACGTGCAAGGGCTGGAAAAGTATTGGGCCAATCGAAACAAGAAGCGCAACGCTTATTTGCCACTGCGGTCAGTCAAGGATAAAAACGGCAACATCATTCAGCCTGCCGCTGTTGCTAGCTATCTGCAGCCCGCCCAGGTTTCACCAGCATTAATGACGCTGATGGAATACGCAGGGCAGAACATCCAGCAAATCACTGGCGCTGAGAACATGCAGCAGATGCCGTCTAACCTTGCGCAAGATACTGTCGAGGCGATCTTTAGCCGCTCAGATGCTCAGTCATTCGTTTACATGGACAATGCAGCAATGACGATGAAATACATCGGCAAAGTGTGGCTGTCTATGGCGCGTGAAATTTACGGCTCAGAGTTCACAGTTGCGATGGAAGATGAAGAAGGAAACCGCAGCTTTGGCACACTGACAGGCACGATCACTGACAGACAAACGGGCAAGATTGCTGTGTTGAATGACATTACGCAAGGCAAGTTTGATGTTGATGTTGATGTAGGCGAATCATTCTCAGCAAGACGCACTCAGACGCGCAGAGAGTTGACAGCGATGCTTCAGATGATACCGCCAACAGACCCTTATTATTCGGTGCTTATGTCAATGGTTATTGCTAACACTGAAGGAGAAGGTGTGGAAGACTTGCAGCGCTTCAACCGCAAGCAGATGCTCAAGAATGGCGTTAAGAAAGCTGAAGAAGAAGATGCGGAAATCATGCAAGAGCTTCAGCAAGAAATGCAAGCGCAGCAGCCTCCGGTTGATCCAAACGTATTGCTGGCACAAGCTGAAATGCAGAAAGCCGCAGTAGCTGAGCAGAAAAACCAAATGGAATACCAGAAGTTTTTGATGGAGTATGAGCTACGCAGAGCAGAGCTACAACTCGAAGCTCAGCGGGTTGGCGCAGAGATTAACCTGAAAGAAGCGCAAGCATTTAAAGCCAATCAAGACGCCATTAGCACGACAGCCAATGCAATGAGTAGGGATTTTAGTCAATAGGCAATGCTTAGGTATAGCCCCTATACGGGGCTTTCATTGCAGTGGTTTTCAACAAGATAGCTGGCTATAACTTTATCATTTAGCGATTTGGCAAATTCAAGAATTATCTCTGACTTTCTCTTTTTATACGCATGATTTGCCTCATGTTCTTCCTTGTAAAGCCCTAAAAATTCTAACTTTCCAGTCAGCGTGTTTTTCACTGAGCTGTAATATTTTTTTCTTGAAGCTACATAAACAGCTCCCTTTGCGGTATTTAAGCCCACAACAAGCATATTTACGCTTCTATCAACAAATAAGCATGTTTCTGGGGAGTAAATTTTAGACTGTCCAGACATGATGTCTTTGTCAAGCTCTTTTCCTTGCCAGTCTTGCTTTTCCATCCATGCTTTAAAGTTGCTAAACAAAAGCCATTCTGCGCATACGCTGCAATCAGAAAGTTTACCAAGCCTAGACTTTCTTTTTTCGTCGTAACACCTTCTAATCATATCTCGCCATTTTCTATTTATTGGACAGCTAGATGTTCTCAAGCCTTTAGATTTATATTCTTTTTTAAGATCGTTTGTTGCGACCCCGTAATAGCAGATTTTAGACATAACTTTCACCATAAGTTAGACCGATAAGAAATTGCGGATTGCAGTCGGTGTTCTGCTTTTCGGGAGCTACCCTATCCGCAAAGCAGATTGTAGATCATTCACAATCAATCATCCAAGCGATTATTAAAATAAAACTCAGTGACAAAAAATTGACAGGAAAACAAAGGTGGCCGTCAAAAACTTGACTGTGAAACAAACAACAGCCATAATATTGACGCCTCCGATGGCGTTACATCGAGTAATTTAAAAGGGTTAAAAAATGTCAGACCAGGTAGATAACATCGAGATTGATGAAGTTGACACGGTTGAAGAAGTTGAGCAGGTAGAAGTTGAGGCGCAAGCCGACGAGCCAGCCGAGATTGAAGAGACTGAAGAAGCGTTATTAATCGGTGATGATGAAGTTTCACCAACTTCAGACGCTGAGCAGGGCAGCGATGACGAAATTCCTGAAGATGCGCCGAATTGGGCTAAGAATCTTCGCCAGCAATACAAAGAGCTAGCGCGAGAGAATAAACAGTTAAAGCAAGCGCAAGCTGTAGCGCAGCAGCCAGTGCAAGCAGTAGCTGAATTCTCAGAAAAGATGCCTGACCTAGAAGATGCTGACGTTGACTGGGATAAAGACAAGCTAGCTCAAAAGATGGCTACTTACTTTACCAAAAAGCGCGAGTTTGAAGAATCTCAAAAACAGCAAAGCGCTGAAGTTGAGAAGCTGCAACAGGCGTACAATGTTAAGTTATCTGAATATAACGAGCGCAAAACAAAAGTTGCTAGCAAGTTTCCTGACTACGCTACTGCTGAAAAAAACGTGATTGATTCACTGCCGTTAGCGGCTCAAAACGCAATTTTGATGCACGCTGACAATCCGGAGTTAATCGTTTTAGTAGCAGGCAGAAAGCCAGAAATTATGAAGCGGCTCGCCGAGCTTGCATCTGACCCAGTGGGGCTTGGTGTAGAAATTGGCAAGTTGTCGAAAATGGTTAAGTCTGCACCAAAGGTAAAGACTTCAGTTTCAGCAACGCCACAAGTTAAAGCGGGATCAACTAAGCCAGTTTCGGCTAGTGAGTCCAAATTTAAAAATATGTTTCCAGACGCCGTCATTCGATAATAGGAGGCTATCATGCCATCGAATAATTTAAACAGTAACGTCAGTCAGATTACACTTAAGAAATTTGCTGAAGGTTTCAAAAGCACAAACGTGTTACTGAACGCAGTTGATCGCCAGGTTATCCAAGGCGAGTTAAACCCGAACACAGGTGAGGCTGTATTCCTGAAACGTCCTATGCAGTACAAAGCAAGCCGCACTGCAACAGGTGACTTGACTGCTCAGACTTCAAGCGCGTTGTTATCTGGCAAAATTGAAGCCCGCATCAGCAACTATTGTACGGTGTGGATCGAATACGACCAAATCGAGCAAGCGTTAAAGCTAAACCAGTGGGATGAAATCCTTGCACCAGCTTACGAAAAGATGAACACCGAGCTTGAGTTAGAGCTTGGCGCTTACATCCTGAAAAACGGTTCACTGCAATTGGGTACTGTCGGCACTGCTATCACTAAATGGTCAGACGTTGCACAATGCGGTTCATTCCTGAGCGACTTAGGTTTAAACACTGGCCGCAAGTATGCAATCATGGATCCTTGGGCTGCTCAAGCATTAGCTGACAAGCAGGGTGCTTTAGGCTCTGCTAACGTCGAGTTAATCCGCTCAGCGTGGGAAGATGCTCAGATTGCTGGTAACTTTGCAGGCGTCCGCGCGTTAATGTCTAACGCGCTGTCAAACCGCACTGCTGGCTCTGCTGCTGGCGCTGCGGCTGTTACAGTTAAGACAACTCCAACACTGACTTACAGCACAGTTAAAGACACCATGCAAATGACTGTGACCTTAACTGGCGCATCTTTAGCCGCCAAAGCGCTGGCTGTTGGCGATCAGGTGCAGTTCACTGCTACTTCTTGGATCAACCAACAAACCAAACAAGTGCTGTTCCGCAATGGCGCTGCCGTTCCGTTCACTGCAACTGTTGTTTCTGCTGCGGCTGCGGCTGGTAACGACATTACAGTAACGTTGTCAGTTGCTGGCGTGTTTGATGCCACTAACCCGCAGTTTAACACTGTCAACCGCCAAATCACTGCTGGCGATGCGGTTGTAATCCTTGGTGTAGCAAGCACCACTTACAAGCCAAACATCTTCATGCATGAGAAAGCGATTGCCATGGGCACTGTTGAGCTTCCTAAGCTGCAAGGCTGGGATTCGAGCGTATTTACTTCTGCAAGCTCTGGCTTGTCAATGCGCGCAACAATGTCATCAAACCCAATCACAAACGTCCAAGGCGTGCGGATTGATTTGCTGCCAGCGTTCGCTACATTGATCCCGCACGGTTGCGGTCAATTCTTCGGCAATCCATAATAGATTGTCATTATCAAGAGGGCGCTTTATGCGCCCTTTTTATTGCGCTATACTAATCAAAACTTGAGGGCGCACCAATGTACACAATTAAAGATGTTATCAACTCAGC
>Ga0181351_1000329_pt1 | contig 13118 bp, 22 predicted proteins | sample Su13VDMM15SD_FD_170485 | JGI IMG/M metagenome (GOLD analysis project Ga0181351, IMG submission 170485) | Freshwater viral communities from Lake Michigan, USA - Su13.VD.MM15.S.D | ecosystem: Environmental > Aquatic > Freshwater > Lake | place: USA: Michigan | collected 2013-07-16 | reverse complement strand
AGACAGTCCACCCATTGCCCAGCATTTTGTATCTTTGTGTATCACTTACACAATTGGTGTAATTTTCTTTTACGGTCTGCAGCCTTTCACATTCAATTGGCAAAAACCGCCTAATTTTAGAATCATATACAATTCCATGTGGCTGCTCTTTGCAGATGGTATAGGATTTACCATCATTTTTTTCTGGTGATCCCCATGCTTCACTTTGCCCTAATTTTATAGCTTTAATTTCAATTGCATTTGTATTACCTGTATCTAAACAATAGGTTTTACCATCCTGACGACTTAATGCACCTGTACCGCCTTTGCCATTTTGTGAGCTTCGCGGCATTGTATTGTGTATTATGTATTGATTATCGTACCCGGATTTTGCATAACCTGATAATAAACATAAACTTTTATTATTCATTTGAAATGATTTATATCCATGCTTAGACCTATTTACCCTTTTTATCATTGCATCTGATAAATAATATTTATCAGGTACCTCATTTTCTAAAATATCTTTTAAATAAATATTTTTATCTTTAGGTTGTTGTATAATTGATGTTAAATCACCAAATAATCCTGCTGGGACCATGCCTATATTAGTCCAATATAATCTGCGACGATTTTGGGCGCTTAATAAAGAACTATTTATTTCAATTGCATTTACACCTATTGCCTTGCTTAATATTTTCTCCCATTTTTCTCCCATTATTACATTTTCTAATAAAAAATATTTTGGTTTTACCTCATTTAATAACCTCATAAACTCCCAAAATAAATATGATTGTCCCTCAAATTGATAATCATCTTTTTTTAATTCTAAATAATGCTCCAGAGTTAAAATTTCAATTTCATTTTTGGTGCTCATCCCTTTGCGTTTACCAGCAAAAGAAAAGGATTGGCATGGACTACCACCAATTAATAAATCAATTTTTGGTAATTTGTAACCATCAACATCAACAATAGAACCTAATTGAATTGTATTGGGGTAATTTGCCATTGTTACTTTTATTGCATATTTATCTATTTCGGATGCAAAATAATTGTTTACTTTTATACCAGCTTTTTCTAAAGCTTGTTGTCCGCAGGACATACCATCAAATAAACTTAATACATTCATAATATTAATTGTTTAGGTTTAATTACTTCAAATGAGATTATTTGATTTATTGGTATTAAGGTTTCTTTTCGTAAACCGTCATAATCTTTGCTTATAAAAACAGCAGGTATACCAGAAAATGATACAAAACCATTGAATATTCCTGATATTTCATTGTCATCAATTAATAACAATAATACTTCTTTGCCCAATGGCATAAAAAATTGGTCTTGCATAATTAATTGTTTATTACGTAATTTAAAAATGTACGATAATCCCTTTTTTCTCCAGCACCAATTAATATTCGCTCCCAAATTATTGGATTTTTTTCTGCACAAGCAATACAACCATTTACGAAAGCATCAACAGATAAACAACCTAATCTCTCTGTAAACCACTCATCAGCATAAATTGGTATTTGTAATGAATCTGATTTAACAAAAGCTGCATAAATGCGTTTCCACATTGGCGGTAGCACAGTTTCATATAAACCAATATCTTGTTTATCTGAAATTTGAATAGCATTGAACCACACCTGGTTTCTATCTACAAAAATACATTGACTACTTTCTGAATCACTTGTTAAAAGGTGTTCTAAAGTCTCTGCAATAATGACGTATACGTCTATTGCTGTTCTAAAATTAAATTTGAATTCCATTGTTTAATAAAATAATATGGCACAATGTTATAAAAAAAAACCCAAACTATAAAGCTCGGGAGGAAAAAAAAGTGTATTATTTTTTTAAGATTGTTTATAACTTAATCAAACTTTTAAGTTTTAGATATTGTAAATTTTCATTTGCTTTCAATGTACCCACTTTGGTTTTAGCAAAATCAGGATGGTTTTTTATTACCTCTAAACCAGCATTTATTCCATCAAAAGGGGTGCTATATTTGTTCATAACATTTCCATTTTTAGGTTTTAATGCAAAAAAATTATTAAATTTAATCAATTTAGGATTGCCATTTGTTATATCATAAGATAATTTTAATAAGGATATAGGATTAATAGCAGATTTTATAGCTATAGCCGTAAAAAAACTTAAATATTTCATTGAATATAGATTAAAAGGTATCATGACCATAAAATTAAATAAGCATAATAACCTGGACTACCTTTTTTTTTAATATCTTGAGCATGTCTTAATTTATATAATCTTTGTCTTTCATTTGCATATTCTTTACCATATTCTTTTAAATATATAGAATAGTCTTTATATCCCGACGCACCGATTGAAACAATTTTTATTCCATTTTTGTATACATCAATTTTTTTATTTTCATTGGTTGATGGTAATATATCAACTTTTAAAAATTTAGCGATTTTTTTTTGTCTGGAGGTAATTTTATACATTAATTACTTTTTTATATAATAAAAAATTAATGCGCCAATAAAAAACAATGGTAAACTAATTATTAAACCTTTTGCTGGTGTTATATTTAAAAAGCTATTTACTTTATTTAAAGCTTTTGTTTTACCCTTTGTAATTGTTTTTGATGTATCCTTTTTTAATCCTGCATTAATATTATAAAAAGCATTTACAGCATTTGTTGTATCTGTAAAATCATTTATATTTTTTGCATTATATCTTTTTTGTATAATAGATGGATTATTTTTAAATCCTGCTTTAAAAAAAGCTGCTACAACATTTGCTGCTATTTTAGGATCATTAACAAGATCTGGATTATTAACCAAATTTAAACCCAATAATTTGCCATAGTAAATATAATTATTTTTACCTGTCAATTGATTAAATCCGCGCCCACGATAAGCAAAACCCTCTGTTGGTGAATTACCACCTATACCATTATATACTTTGTTGAAAAACTTAACCTCGTCTTTTTTTAGTATTGTAAGTTCAGCATCTGTTGTACTAGCAAGCTGTTTTTTAAATAAAGGTATATTACGTATATCAGCATTATCTGTATTTTTATAGCTTATCTCTGATTGCGGTTTAAATCCACTTTCTTTATCAATTATAGCTAAGATAGCAGCAACAGAATATTTATTGTTAATACCTGAATCCAGCAAAGATTTAATTACAATATCTTTATTGCTCATAGCAATTAAATACTTATGATTTGTAAATTAGCAGCTGTGTAAATTGGCACTAGTTGATCATAAACAGCTTCAATAAATAAAGTTTCAGCTATTTTAGTTTCATAGTCTGTAACTAAAATATTTGTAGTAAATAGATTTGAAAAATCAGCAATACCACTAATTGGTGTATTGTTGTTTAAAATAGATGCAGCATCTAAATACAACAAAGTAGCTATTTGTGTAGGTATATTATCATTTGCTTTAGCTTTAATATCTAAATATCCCTCAGATATTACTAAAATTGTATTTGTTGGTGTAGTTAGTCCAGATGTTAATGTAACGGGTACTTTTATTTTTATTACTTTCATATATTATTTATTAAACTGATGTTATTGTTTGCCAAGCCGTTGTATATACGCATAATTTATTTAGCGTTGTATCATAAACTATTAAACCAGCTGCTGGTGTTGCTATAGCATTTTTTTGTACTGTCGTCATTCTTGGCGGCAAAAGTCCTTGAGTTGTACTAATTACTTCCAGAGATGCACTAGCATTAGCAGAAGTTGCAGCAGCACCTATTAACAAACCACCACTTTCAAACACGGCACCAAATAATTTTGTATTTGCAAAAGCAGTTAATGTAGGTTTAAAAGTATAACCAACTACATTTTTAGAACCCGCACCACTTAAATTGACACTTGGTATTACAACCAGCATTTGATAAGTTCCAGTATATGTTGCACCACTATCGACCAATGACATAGTATAATAACTATTTGCACTTATACCTCCATCTAATTGTATTACTTTTCTAAAAGTATGACTTTCGTTTGGAGCTACAGAAGATAGGATACCATTTGCGTTAGCTATACCTGTTGCGTATTGTATTCCTACAGCACCACCCGTTAAACTATCAGAACTTGCTGAAAAAAATTGTAATAAGCATTGCCCAGCATCCATAGACATTTTTGTAGTTGCACTGCTTAAAAAATTTAATATTCCACCATCAGCAAAATTTATGCTTCTTGTATTTGTACTATTTTCAGCTCTAAATGAAAATGTAGCAGCTGTTGTTCCAGTTCCTTTTACGCCTAATGTTGCATTTATTAAACCAGTTCCACCAATGTTTAATTGACTTGCCGATAAATATAAAGGTGTTGCACCACCAGCACCATCAGATAATAATCTTAAGGATGCTGATATAGCTGAATTATCATTAAATTTAATTAATGCTGGATAGGTAGCTGCTGGGGTTGTTCCTGATAAACTTGCCATATATTATATTAATTCCAAGTGTCTGTTATTGTTTGCCATTGTTCAGTAATTATTTGCCATTGATTAGTGCTAAATGGTGTTGCACTATTTATTTTTGTTTGTGTTCTATTTAGGGCAAAGCCCATTTTTAATGCCATAAATTAATATAATGGATTAGCCATACATTTAACTACTCCTGAAATTAAAACTACCTTACTAAAATAACCATACAATAAAGTACCAGCTGGTATTGATAAACCTGACAATGCAGTCAAACTTACATCAGTACCAGTTTCATCAAACTCTCTGGTATTACCACCGGTAACATTTAATACTGCTGCTGTAATAACCTGAACACATGTGTAATATTTGCCTAATGGTGTTGTAGTTTGCGCAATATCTAAATAATAATTAGATCCCCATAAACCTAAACTAGCAAGTGCTAAGGGATCTGTAGTAGTAGCTATTGCAACCTCACCTGTTGTAGATAAACTTAAAGCGACATACTTATTATTGGTTTTATCAATTCCACCAATAGGTATAATTGGATCGCAGGTTTTAGATGTTGATCCTGCAGCTCTATTATTTGAATTTTGCGTTATCATCTTGCTGAGTATATTAAAACAACCAATCTAGCATTTGTAGTTGAACAAGCATCAAATGTATTAAATAGCATTTGGTACCTGGTTATATCTTTCATATTGTATTCAAAAGTTTTCAAACTGCTGTTTGGTAATAAAATATAATTATTAATTGATACACTACAATTACCTGTATTAATAAAGGTATATCCAAGTGTACTTTCATCTCTGAATACATATTCACCTGTATTTGTGCTGGAATACTCAACACTATCTAAAACAAATTTATTCATGTAATTTCTTTTTAGGTTTAATTAATTTATAAATCGTAATTATACCTATAATTACATTTACTATCAATTGTGTAATTTGTGCAACATCAAAATTAAGCATTGAATGTGTAACTATAGTTGTTGCTTCTGTACTAGCTATCCCAACCGCTGCCGTTGTAATTAAATTTACTTTGTCTTGTATCATTTTGTTGTAAGCTTTATTTTATAGTATTTTGCTACATCACCAATAATAAGATCAACTAATTCTATATCAAATTTACGTTCTAAAATTGATCTTAATCTTTTTATTTTTTCACCAATTTTATCAGCTGGTTGTAAATTTTCTTTTTCAAACCAAATATTTAAAGCATGGTCCAGATATTCTCTTTTAAAAAACTTTATAAGCATCCTTACAATCATTTTTACTAATGTAGGGTGCTGGGTTGTTTTATTATTCATGTATTGGTGTAATACCTCGACATGCTGTTTTAAGTGATATTCTATTTTTGCATCCATATTATTTTTTGGTTACACCTGAAGGTTTTTGATTAATTATTTTTGTTATTTCGTTTACTTCAGTTGTAGATAAATTAGATTTTAAAGCATTTAATAGATCTGCTTTATGTCGCAATCTGTATTGATCAACTAACGATGCAACTTGCGTTTGTGCATTTAGATCTCTGAATATAGCATATATACGTTCTTCATCATCGTTATAAAAACTAAATGAGTCTTTTATTCCATCAGCTTTGCTTGCTGCACTTCTATACGATAGCAGTTTAATAACGCTATTTGCACCAGCTGCTCTTTTTACTGCTTCAGTTCCTTGCCAGATATTTATTTTAGTTTCTTGTTGCTCTAAAATTTTTTCAGCTTGTTTTTCCTCACTTGATGCTTTTAAACCTAGTTTTTCTGTTAGTGGTTTAATTACTAAAAAATAAACACCTACAGCTATACCAGCTTTAAAAATTAAATTATAATCTATTTTACTTGCTTGTGCCATATTATACCATTTTTCTTAAATTTTGAATTACCATTGTGAAAAACTGAGGTTGTGTTGTTGCTAATTTATAAAATCTTACTATGTCCTGATCAATTTCAGGATGTATTTTCCTAAATTCAACTAATAAATCATCAGTTTCTGTAACGCCATTAATTGCAAAATTACCACCTGAGCTGTTTTGTTTTGATAACATACCTAAAACAACCTCAACTATTGTATCAAGCTTGCCAATTAATGCTGTATTTATTGCTTCTGTGAATGTTGGCTGCACAATTGTACCAACCTCATCATCATCCTCCAGAAGCAGTTCATCCATTTTTTCCTCCAAACGGTCAATTTGTGCTTTTAGTGTTGCATTTTCAGTAGCAACAGCTATATATTTTTCTACATCCATAATATTGGTTGTATTGTTATTTGTTTTGTTGTGAAATGCACCAGCGGTAGTGGCAGCTTCTCTGTGGTGAAAAGCTACGACTACCTTAACAACTGGTGAAAGTTTTGCATTTGCATCTGTAGCATACGTTCCAAATAATTCTAATTTATAATCGCGAAAATTGTTTTCCTCAATAAAATCATTTACCCATTCATTCAGATCTTCAACTAAATCAGCTTGTGTTTCATTTTCTTTACATCTTTTAATATATAAAGTTTCTGCACCTCTGGTAAGTTTTATTTTTTGAAAATCAAACTTTGAAATGTATTTATTAATTTTTTCAATACCAACAATCTCTGCAGCCATAAAAATTATTTAGAATAATAAACGTTGAATAAAAATGATTTTGACGCGTAACTAGCAATACCAGCTGAATCTGTTAAGAACAAATATGATTTGGCCCATACGATTGTTTGTCCTGCTAGCATTGGAATTTCCGCGTAAAAAGTAGTACCATTAAATCTAAATAAAGATAATGCTGGTACCTGAATGTAATAGCCACCCTCAAAATAAAGGTTGACAATAGTATCTTTAATTTCTGCTAAAGCTTGATTTGTTGCTCCAGAGAAAGTAAAAGGTTGGGTTGTTGAATCGTAAACTTCTATTCCAAATATTTTACTCTCGCGTAAATTAGGAAGATCAGGAAAGTATATTCTTTGAAGTGTATTACCTGTTGGTATAGCTACCTCGACATACTCTGCTTTTTTGATAAAAAAATTAGCCATTTGTTTTTAAAATAAAATTGTTTGTAAAAAAAGTAATAAAACCCAATAAAATTATTGGATTTTATTACTAATTGAATTATTTGTTTAAATTCGATGCACCTAGTGATAGGAAGCCTCTGAAAATTAAATTAATTTGACAAGCGTTTGTAACAGCTAAACTTGTTGGGAGACTAAGGCTGACGTCAATTTTTGCCGTTCCTGAAAATTGGAGCGTTGGCACGAGCGATGTAAAACCATCGTTACCTGTATTGCTGTTTTGACCTGTTGTATCTCCACCAGTAGCAAAAATATTACCTGTTTGCACAATAGGTGTAGAATAACATCTATATACATCAAAATTTTGAAGATAAGCTACGTTATTTACAGATATGTTTAAATAACTATTGGTAAACAATGCATTGGCATTTGTTACACCAGCAGTAGTTAACGCTTCAGCTTGAAAACCAAACAATTGATAAGAACCAGCGCTTGTTGCTGCACCAGCATCGGTCAAGCCACCGATAAATAATCCAACTGATGTGGCGGTGAACGCGTCCGCGCGATTTAAAAAACGATTTTCAGCCAAAGTATTGGTTGAATCGCCCTCTAAAACTGGAAAAGAGTATGTAGTTTTAGTTGAACTAACACTCTGGATAAGGCGCAAGGTACTAGGTGTAGTTACCGGGTTGCGCCCTGCATTTTTGTAGGCTGTCTTTATTGTACTAAAAGCCTGTCTTTGGGATAAACTCATTTTTGAGAAATTTTATTTTTTAATTAATCGTTATAATCTTCACCGTAGTAATTTCCAATTTCATCCATGCCATTAATTTCAGAAATGTCTTGTCCGATATCGTCCATTCCATTAATTTCAGAAATGTCCATGCCGTTTACTACAATTACATCTTGATCCTCAGCTTGTCCAAATGCTGCAGGTACACTAACTTTTAAAAGTTCGTATCCACCGCCCAGCATCATACCTTTACCAAAAGCATCAACCATTGGTGATTTTGATCCAACTAATCCAGCCAATGGTTTAGTTAAAAATCCTAAAGCAATTTGACCAATTGCTTTACTTGTTGGTGTTTTTACTACCTGTGGTAAAATTTTACCCATTGAATTAACAATGAATCTTGAAGCTACAGCACCAGCTAAGGTTGCAGCTACATCTTGCAAATTTACAGATCCCATTGAACGTCTTTTCATACTTCTACGTTTTGGGGCCATGCGTTTTGCTCTTCTAGCGTTTCTTTTTGCCATTATTTTACAAATTTAATGTTTTTTTTGTTTTATATCAAACCCTCTTGTGCAAATGAGAAATAGCCATCTTTTGTTAAAATTACATGATCCATTAACTTTATATCATGTATGCTAGCTAGGTAGCTAAACTCCTTTGTTATTTCTTTGTCTGCTTTGCTTGGTGTTAAATTACCTGATGGATGGTTGTGACATAAAATTATTGCTGTTGCACCTAGTTTTAATGCAGCAGCCATCAATAGTCTCCTGTCCATTGGTGTGCTAGTAATACTACCCATGCCAAATTGATAAACAGCTAAAACATTATTTGCATTGTTTAAAAACATGGCTAGTGAATATTCTTGTGTCTGTATTTTTGCAGGCGTTATAAATTTCTTTAAAATTTCTTGAGTGTCCATAGCACTCAATATTGTATTAGTTCTAACTTTTTTGCCTCTAGTTATTCTTAATTTAACCTCAGGTGCTAAACTTTTTAATAAAGATAATGCGCCTACTCTGCCTAAAATAATTTCAGGTTTTTGAGTATATCCTGAAACAATTTTAGTATTCACTTTTTGCGCTGTATTATATTTATGTGTTATAAGTTTTTTTGGCATTACTTTTTTAACTGCACCTAATTTTTTTATACCTTCATGTCCTGCTCTACCGTTTGTAATTGTTATTTTAGTATAATTTAAATTTTCTGTTAAAAAATTTTTTAAATTAATTTTAGCTTGTTTTATATTATCAGCATATACATAACGCTTTTGTATAACATTTATACCATCAGAACGTGTTGCTTTTACATCAAATGTAAAAGGATTTTTACCGTATGAATTTAACCCTATTTTTTTATTTATTACTTTTTTAGCTGCTGGTTTACCTCTGGAAGCTCTTAATTTAGCCATAAATGCTTTGGCTGCTGCTGATCCTTTTTTCAATGCCATAATTATTTCTTTTTAATTGAATATGCTATTAATCCTAAAACAGTTAATCCACCACCGACATAAATAATTTTTTTGGTATTTGATAATGATGCAAATTTTTGCATTATGGTACCTGTATTTTCTTTTTTTGCAAGATTTGTAATAGTTTCTGATGTAACACCAGCACCCTGAGCAACAGCTGCTGTAGCTACTTTTTCTGCTGTTGCTGTATCAACTTCTGAAAAATCACTAGGTTTAATCTCTGTTTGGGAGGTTGTTTGACCATCTTGCTTTTTAAAAATTACATCTGTAACATTTTTACCTGTTATATCTTTAAATGTTTCTGCTGCTTTTTTAGCTTGTGCAGCTAATTTTTGAGGATCAACCCCAGCAGCTTTTAATTTTTTTATAATCTCTGCAGCCTTTATTAATATCGGAGCTGCTGTTCCTGCTGTTGCTGCAACAACAACACCAACCTGCACACCATCACCTGAATACCCTTTATAAATTTCGTTATAAGCATCGCGTTCCTCATCAACACCTGATAATATTGCTTTTCTTTTAGCGCCATTTTCAACGGCTTTTGTGAATGCTGTTCTATCTCCACCTAAATCTTTCCACCAGGTTATACCATCATCTCCTTTTTCAGCTATAATCTTTTTAAAATCTGTAGCCATACCTGTGAAATTTAATTCCATTAATGCCAAAAACGCGGCTCTGGGTGCTGCAAGTCCAGCTGTTACCATACCTTGTTTTATTTTTGCTGCGGCACCTGGTATCTCTGCTGCTGCTTTTTTAATCACATCACTACCTTTTGCAGCTTGTGTTTTAATATTTTGTGCGACTTTTTTGAAATTTAATCCATTTATAGGATCAATTCCAGATAATGCAAATAAGCTCATATCTATATCTTTTTTTATTGTTGGCGTTTTTTCTGTATCAAATGATGGGAGCACAGCATCAGTAACCGTATTGGATTTAGGCAGGTAAGAATACACGTGCTGTATCTGTTTACCTTTATAGCCACTAAATCGATATAGTGGTCTATATCCGCACGATTGCAATATAGTATTTGTGAAGAGACTAAAATGCTTACAATCCCCCGTGCCGTCTGATAAAAACCTTGAAATTGTTTTGGTTGTTTGTTTTTCAGCAGGTTCCACAGTATATAAAATTTCACTTTTAAGAAAATCAAATATATTCTTTGCTGTATCTCTCTCATCAATACCTTTAAAATAATATGCTATTTTTTTTGCCTCTGATAAATTTTTGTTGTGTTGTTTGGCAATAGCATCAATTATATTGTCTGTGTTTTGCCAGCTATTTATTAATTTAGCTTTATAAACCGGTTCAGGCAATTGTTTAATTAGCTTATTTTTTAGCATCAACGAATGAAATTTCTTTGGTGTATTGCAATGGAACAACTAATCCCTCAGCATTTATATTACCATTTAGCTCAAATTTACCCGATATAGCTTCTTTTATTTTACCTGTCAATAAACTGCTGATTATCGTAATTAATTCTAAATTAAGTTTTACTGGTAGTTCTATTGTTTTTTCCTCATTTGGTTTTAAAACAAATGGTATACGATAATCAATGGTTGCACCTGCTGATCCTTTCCAGAATACATCTGCAACAATTGATTTAATAGATAATGAAGCATTGCTAGGATTTATCATTCTGACAAAAACAACAATATTTTTAGTCGATCTGTTAAAATCTAATTTAGTTACGTTGACATTTAAAGCCTTAATAGCTTCTTTTTTCTGAAATAGAAAATAAACTACTGCTGTAGCTCCAGCAATACCAGCACCAATTAATAAAACCTTGTTTGACTTTTTTGAGCTCATTTTAAATTACAATTCTAACTTTACAAAAATAACATAAAATTATTGATATAAAAAAATCAAAATAAAAAATCAAAATTTTGCCAAAATTAGAACAGGGTATGGGATATTATATATAGATATATATCTATATATATATCCCACCCGTTCAAATAAACCTAATTTATTTATTAACAATTTGAATAAATGAACCGTTTTTCTCTATTATTTTTTCAGCAAATAGAATAGGTATTAATTTTTTTTCAATGTAATAACCTGTTTCATTTATGTTAATCTTGCACTGAGCAACAAAATCCTTATATGTCAATCCGATTTTGCCATTAAAAACCTTTTGCATCAATTCATAACTAATATAATTTTGCTTAATATTTAGATTGTTGATAACTTCATACTTATGATTATTATCATCATAGCCTATTTCAATAGGTTTTATGTCATCCGCCGACCGTAAAAATGTGCTAGTTAATGTTGATGTACCTGAATCATTTTTTTCTATTGATAATTCACTTTGAGCATGTCTGGAAGCAAAAGAACCTAAATGTCCTAAGCTAAAATTTGTACCTTTGTTTTGATGTAAAATACCAACAATACCAATTTGGTATGTGTCTGATAATGTTTTTAAAAAATGTATAGCAGCTTTAGCTTCTCTGACGTCATTAATATCATATACTAGGTCTAATAAACCATCAATGCAAATTAAACCTATGTTGGTGTTTATTTCGCATATTCTGTTAATTAGAGATATAATCTCATCAACATTTAAAGACCTTGCTGAATAAGCTTTAAAATTAATAGCAGATGATAATTTTTTATTTATTGTATTTTCTAATCGTCCTAAACTTTGATGTAAATCATACATTGATTGTTCAGTATCCAGCAATACAACTAAATTTTTTTCAGGTTTTAAGCTGGTTGCAATGCCCCATATATTATCATAAGTAATTGCTGAACCTATAAAAGCATGTAAAAAGGTTGTTTTTCTAGCTTTTGGTTTACCAGTTAATATCATTAATGAACCATAAGTAAGTATTATTTTATCTTGTATTTTAAATATTACCTCTTGTGTTACAGGTTTATTTAGGTCAACTAAATAATTATCAATGTTAATAGCTTCTGGTATATCAGCTATTGGTTTTTTTTGTTTGTTTGATTTTGGAACTAGCATTAAAATAAAAATTGCTATAGGTAAAAAAAATGATATATCTATTCACCTCACGTGAGGTGAATAGATAATTAAAATAAATTTGTAAGATTAATAGTCTGATAATTTGCCCCAGGTTACTATTGAAAAATCACCACCCAATCTCTCAATATATTTTTTAGCTATCATAAGCTGTTCCTGATTGCGTTTATCTTGATGAGGATCAATCCTTATATGTTTTTGTATTACACTATCATAATTTAAAACAATGGTGCAAAAATCATCTAAAATTGATAATCTATGTATAAATTTTTCTTTATCAAAACCATCCAAATTTTGAGCTTCGCTTTCTAATTTATCCAATAAATCATTATAAACACCCATTGTTGCAGATAACAATTTTCTAGCTTGCAATATTTCGTTATTCATAATTTAATTTATATATTTAAAAATATGCACAATAACATCTACAGTCCACCCATTGCCCAGCATTTTGTATCTTTGTGTATCACTTACACAATTGGTGTAATTTTCTTTTACGGTCTGCAGCCTTTCACATTCAATTGGCAAAAACCGCCTAATTTTAGAATCATAT
>Ga0181351_1000326_pt1 | contig 13146 bp, 14 predicted proteins | sample Su13VDMM15SD_FD_170485 | JGI IMG/M metagenome (GOLD analysis project Ga0181351, IMG submission 170485) | Freshwater viral communities from Lake Michigan, USA - Su13.VD.MM15.S.D | ecosystem: Environmental > Aquatic > Freshwater > Lake | place: USA: Michigan | collected 2013-07-16 | reverse complement strand
TCTTAAAGAAGCAATCGCTGACGCTAAAGCTGTTAAAGAAACTGCAATAGCAAACGCAAAAGCTGCTCTAGAAGAAGCCTTCGCACCTCAATTGAAATCAATGCTATCAATGAAACTTCAAGAAATAGAAGAATCAGAAGAAGATGACATGAAAACCGAAATGTACGGTATGGAAGAAGAAACCTATACAGAAGAAGCACATGACGGAAAAATGATGGAAATTGATTTGGAAGAACTTTTAGCAGAGCTAGAATTAGAAGAAGGAGATGAAACATCACTTAACGAAGCTGAAGAAGAGGAAGAAGAAGACATGGAAATGTCTGACGAAGAATCTGAAGAAGGTGAAGAAGAAGGTGAACCAATCGAACTCGAAGACATGACAGACGAAGATCTAAAAGACATGATCGAAGATGTTATTAAAGACATGATTGCATCCGGAGAACTTGAAGCTGGTCACGAAGGTGAAGAAGGCGAAGAAGAAGGTGAAGAATCAGAAGAAAGCGAAGAAGAAATCGACTTAGCAGAATTATTAAGAGAAATCGAAGAAATGGATGAACCAGTAGACGAAGGTCTTAAATCATTCCTTTACGGAGATCCAAAAGAAGATGTAAAAGCATTTGCAAAATATCTTGAAGGTAAAGGTAAAGATGCTTCTATGGCACAAGCTATCTTTAACGAAAAAGATAGAGCTGCTAAAAAAGACATGCTTGCAAATCTTGATATCGACATGTCTGACATGACTTCACGTTTTGGAAAACGTACAAAAGATGTATTATTCAGCTTAGGTGCAATTACAAAAGATGAAAGAGATGCTAACCGTAGCGCTGGAGATTTAATTAAATTTACAGAATCTAAAATGGACGATGAATTAGCTGAAGCTTATTCAACAATTAAAACTCTTAAGTCTGAATTAAACGAAATTAATTTGTTAAATGCTAAATTGCTTTATACAAATAAAATCTTCAAAGCTAAAAACTTAAATGAAAGTCAAAAAGTAAAAGTGTTAAGTTCTTTTGACAAAGCTAAAAACGTAGGTGAAGTGAAAATGGTATTTGAAACATTAAACGAGGGTATTAAAGTTTCTAAAAACATTATTAAAGAAAACCTAGGTAGCGCATCAAAAACAACTATGACACCTAACGTTAAAAAACCAATCGTAGAGTCAAACGATGCATTCTTACGTATGCAAAAATTGGCTGGAATTATTTAATTTAAACTAAAAACAAAAAAACAAAAATGTCAAACATTAATTCTCTTTTAGAAAGTGCGGCATCTGGATGGAAAAACATGCAGAGTGACGCAGCTCGAATGTCCTCAAAATGGGGTAAAACGGGATTATTAGAAGGATTAGGAAGTGAAGTTGAGAAAAACAACATGGCTTTAATCCTTGAAAACCAAGCAAAACAATTAGTTGTTGAGCAATCTTCAAATCAAGTTGGAGGTGGGGGATTTACAACAGGTCAAGGTGAATCTTGGGCTGGAGTAGCTCTTCCATTAGTACGTAAAGTATTCGGTTCTTTATCATCTAAAGAATTCGTTTCTGTACAACCAATGAATTTGCCTTCTGGACTTGTATTCTTCTTAGATTTCCAATATGGTGGTGCTTCTGCTAAAGCTGCTCCAACTTTACCATTTGGTCCTGCTGGCGATACTTACGCTTCAGGTTCATCTATGTATGGTAATACAAACCCAGGTGTAGCTAATGATCCTAATGGTGGTCTTTATGGTGCAGGTCGTTTTGCTTACTCTATCAACCAATTCTCAGCTTCTGTTCAAGTATCTCGTTCAGCTGCTCTTTGGTCTGATGTAGATTACGATACTACATTATCTGCTTCTGTTGCTGCAGGTGATGTCCAAAAAGTAACTTACTTTGTTGGTACAGGTACTAACGTTCTTTACCCAGATTTTAAAGGTGTTCGTGCTTTCGTTCCTGGTTCAAGTTCAGTTTCCATCCCAGCTACTGAAACAATTAACCGTTTATACCCTCAGTACACATTTACTAACGGTACAACCCAAATCTCCTTTATTTTCTCTGGTTCTGCAGCGAGTAATATCTTTATCCCAGGTACAGGTTCAGTTCACGGCCCAGCAGCAAATACATTATTCTACAACGTAGCTCCACAAGACAACCGTCGTGGTGATTTCGAAGATAATGCTGGTGCTGGTTATCCAAATGCTGAGTCTACATCTACAGATAACTTGGCTATTCCACAAATCAATATCCAAATGAAATCTGAGGCTATTGTTGCTAAAACTCGTAAGTTGAAAGCACAATGGACACCAGAATTTGCTCAAGATTTGAACGCATACCAATCTTTGGATGCTGAAGCAGAATTGACTTCAATCATGAGTGAATATATCGCATTGGAAATGGATCTTGAAATCATCGACATGTTGATCCAAGATGCATCTGCATGGGATGAGTACTGGTCAGCTAAAAACAACAACTACTTGAATAGTGGCAAAACAGCTTGGGCAACTGATGCTGGTTACTACAACACACAAGGTCAGTGGTTCCAAACTTTAGGTACTAAAATGCAAAAAGTTAGTAACAAAATCCACCAGAAAACTCTTCGTGGAGGTGCTAACTTTATCGTATGTTCTCCAACAGTTGCAACTATCTTGGAATCAATCCCAGGATTTGCTTCATCTTCTGATGGTGATGTAACTAAAGCATCTTACGCATTTGGTATCCAAAAAGCGGGTCAAATGAATAACCGTTACACAGTTTACAAAAACCCTTACATGACAGAAAACTTGATGTTGATGGGTTATAGAGGAGCTCAATTCCTTGAAACTGGTGCGGTATTTGCTCCATATGTACCATTAATCATGACACCTCTTGTGTACGATCCAGAAACATTTACTCCACGTAAAGGTCTCTTAACTCGTTACGCTAAGAAAATGATCCGTCCGGAATTCTTCGGTCGTATCTGGATCAACGATTTGAACGTACTTTAATAGTAGATAACAATCGATAATAAAGAGCCGGACGGAAGTCCGGCTTTTTTAGTTTCCTTCCAATATTTATTATCAAATATAGTTATATGAACGATTTTAATAGAACGCCACAAGCACAAGAGGTTTTTAAAACAAAAAGAAAACCTAAAGGTCCCATCAAATTTGAAATCCAATTAAATGAGGAACAAAAGAAAGCAAAAGAAAAAATTCTCTACAACACCGTTACAGTATTAAAAGGTAAAGCAGGTTCCGGTAAATCGCTTTTAGCGGCTAACATAGCACTTGACTTATTATTTAGTAGAGAAATCGAAAAGATTATCATAACTCGACCAACTGTAGTAGCAGGGCAAGACATTGGTTTCCTACCAGGAGATGTCAATGAAAAACTTGCTCCATTTACTGCTCCGGTATACGAGAACATGCATCGATTATATAATAAAGAAAAAATCGAAAAATGTATATCCGAAGGTGAAATAGAGATTGTACCTGTATCTTTTATGCGAGGTAGAAATTTTACTAACTGTTTAGTTGTAATTGACGAGGCACAAAACCTAACAGATACTCAAATGGAATTATTGTTGACTCGTATATGTCATGGTTCTAAAATGATATTCTGTGGAGATGCTGCTCAAATTGACTTAAAAGATCGTAAAACTTCAGGATTCGATGTTGTATGTAAACATATGAAAGATGTACCTGGATTTGAAGTAATTACGTTAGAAAAAAATCACAGACATGAGATTGTAGAGTTTATCTTAGACGTATACAAGAATCTCAGAAGCTAGCCATATTTATAACAAAAATTAGAAATGGCTAATCTATATGTAACTTTAACTGAAGAAATTACTCTACCAAATACACCAACACAGAAAACAAATGTGTTTAAAACTATTCCTAATATCAACTATGTTGATACTAGAATAATGAATTGTCCTTCTGGTTCTCAAACTTCTATATTTAATTTAAGTGCAAATCCTGGAGCGGGTACTTTTACAACAAGTAGCCTTCAATATGCTAGAATTACAAATGACTCAACAATTCCTGTAAAATTAATAGTTTCTGCTTCTTTATCAAAAGCAAGCTTTATGATATCTACAGGTAGTTCATTTTACCTATCAACTAGCCAATTTACAGGAAGTATAGACAATGCCCTTACTTTAGAAAACATATCAAGCGTTTCAATCCAACCATCAGGATCTAATGCTACAATTGAATATTTTATAGCAACAACTTAATTAAAATACAATGAATATTCCAATTTGGCCTGGTTCAAGTTCATTTGCCCCTGGAGATACTCCATTTGGGTTTTATGACAATGATGTACAATTTCAAACAGATGCTGATAAATTTGCAAAATTCTCTTCACAACGTTTAGGTTATCCTTTAGTAGAAGTTGAATTACAAGATATAAATTTTTATACAGCATTTGAAGAGGCAATTACAACCTATGGAAACGAGCTATATGCTTATCAAGTAGCAGAAAATTTGCTATCTTTTCAAGGTGCTTCTACAACAATACAATCCCCTAATAACCAAGTTATTCAGGAAAATATGTCTGCCATTGTTCGTTTATCTCAACAATATGGAGAAGAAGCAGGTGTAGGTGGAACAATAACTTATCATACAGGATCCCTTCAACTTACCTCAGGTATACAAGATTATGATATGAATCAATGGGCTATTGATAATAATATTCAAGGTCGAATTGAACTAAAACGTATATTTTACGAAGCACCCCCAGCAGTTACAAGATACTTTGATCCATATGCAGGTACGGGTACTGGAATGATGCAAATGTTAGATAGCTTTGGTTGGGGGTCTTATTCACCCGCTATTAACTTTATGTTAATGCCTATCAGTTATGATATGCAAAAAATTCAAGCAATTGAATTAAATGATCAAATTAGAAAATCACAATATACATTTGAGTTAGTAAACAATCGATTAAGATTATTTCCAATCCCAATATCACATTACCAATATTTACGTTTTGAGTATATTTTAGAATCTGATCGTAACAATCCATACATGAATAACAACGGTCAAAGTTTAATTACCAACGCCTCTAATGTACCATATGAGAATCCAACATATAACACGATTAACTCGATTGGTCGTCAATGGATATTTGAGTATGGTTTAAGTATTGTTAAAGAGATGTTAGGATATGTTAGAGGAAAATATACTACAATTCCCATCCCTGGAGCAGAAATAACATTAAATCAAGGAGATTTAATTACAGCAGCAACAAACGAAAAAACAGCATTAATAGAACGTTTAAGATCATATTTTGATACAACTTCCCGCAAAACATTACTTGCTAATAAAGCGGAAGAAGCACAAAGTCAGATGAGTATTTTAACGGATGTACCAATGACAATTTTTATAGGATAATATGGCTCTTTTTGGCACCCAACGTGATGTTTCCCTAATTAGACACCTCAATCATGAGTTGCTATGGGATATTATTACACAAGAATGCGTATATTATCAATTTAAAACTGCTGAAACTAAAACAAACATGTATGGTGAAGCAGCTGGTGCAAAATATTATGGAGCACCTGTTATCTTAAACATGCTTGTTGATAGAGGTGATAATGCATCTCCTACTGGAGATATGGGTGTAGATTATGCTCGTCCTATGACATTTAAATTCTTTAGAGACGATTTAGTAGATGCTAGTCTAGTCCCTGATGTAGGCGATATCATCATGTGGTATGAAGGATATTGGGAAGTTGAAAATACAAATGCTAACCAATTCTTTGTAGGTAAAGACCCAGCATATCCATACAATACAAATCCATTAAATCCTGGATTAGAAAACTTCGGTTCCAATTTATCAATTATGTGTGTATGTCATTATGTACCTGCTGATAGTGTACAAATTACTAAAGAAAGGATATAAGATATGCCATCAGTTAGAAAACCTAACCCAAAATCCCAACAACAAATCTCAAATGATTATGTGGATCCGTATATTTTCCCTGAAACTGGTGAATCTTTAGGTAATCCAAACATACCAAGCGAATTCAATCAATTTACTTCAACACAACAAAACGGTGTTTCATTTAACCGTTCGGGGCAAATGTCTTTTAAAGACGATACAACAAAACCATTTACAGTTGGATTACAGGATATAGATGAGTCAATAATGTACTATTTCCAAAACGTAATTAAACCTACTGTAATACAAAATGGTGTTCGGATAGCAGTTCCAATTATTTATGGTGCCCCTGAACGTTGGAAATCTGTACAAAAAGACGGATACTATAAAGACAAAAACGGGGCGATTATGTCCCCATTGATTATGTTTAAAAGAGATACAATGGATAAAAACCGTTCTCTTACAAACAAATTAGATGCTAATTCCCCCAATTTGTATACATCTTGGACAAAATCATACAACTCTAAAAATGACTACTCAAATTTTAGCGTATTAACAAATCGTATACCTGTAGAACAATTCGTGGTAAATGTAGTACCGGATTATGTTAATTTAACATATAGTTGTGTTATTCAAACGTATTATGTTGAGCAACTAAACAAAATAATTGAGGCATTAAACTATGCCTCTGATTCATACTGGGGCAATCCTGAACGCTTTAAGTTCAAAGCATCTATTGATTCATACTCTACAGTTGTAGAAATTAGTGATAACACATCCCGTGTTGTAAAAGGTACATTTACCATCAAATTATTTGGATACATTGTACCAGACACAATTCAAAAAGAAGTAACAGCTATTAAAAAATACAATAGTAAAGCTCAAGTTATTATTGGAATTGAAACAGTAAATGGTTTAACAGAATTTGTAACATCAACAAAGAAAAAATCTCCTGTTATCATTCCATCAACTGGTGGAGGAGGAGGTGGAGGAAGTATTACTACTGCTACTTTAATTTACTTAAATACTAACACTCAATTATTAGGTACTTTTGTAAATTCAACAACAGTAACCTTTGCCAGCAGTTGGCTTTCATCCCCAACAGGACTTCCTGCAACATCTGTTAATAATTTCTCTATATTCTGTAACGGTACTTTAATTGAATTAGCAGCTATAGTTTCATTTACAGAAAGTGGAGGTATAACAACATTAGTAATTAACCCAACTCAATTGGGTTATGGTTTTGATATAAATGATGAAGTAATTGCTATTGGTAAGTTTTCTTCATCAACTCCACCAACACCATCATCAAATTCATTTTCAAGTGCTTTTTCTAATGCTTTTAGCTAATAAATAAATAAAACATGTCACAACAAAACAAAACCACATTACAAGCAGCTATTAATACTCAATTAGCCGATAACACTTCAGGTGATATATCTGCGGCTGATATAAGAGATAATCTTATTAATGTAACTGATAGTTTACTATTTAATAGTGGCTCTCAAGGTATTACTGGATCTTTAACAGCAACTTCATTTACAGGTTCATTACAAGGAACAGCAACTACTGCTTCTATTGCAGATGTAGCTACTAAACTTACTATTACTGGAGCCGGTGGAGTTGGAATTCTTTACCCAACATTAGTAGGTATATCTGCTGGTAATCTTGATGTATCAACTAAATCATCTAACTTGTTTTTTACCCAAACAACAAGCCAATTATTTGCTACTTCAATTTCAAGCTCATTTACAGGTTCATTGCAAGGAACAGCTTCGTATGCTACCGTTGCTCAAACTTTATTAGGAAGTGTTACTAGTGCTTCATATGCTGCTACCGCATCTGTATTATTAGGAAGTGTTACTAGTGCTTCATATGCTGCTACCGCATCTGTATTATTAGGAAGTGTTACTAGTGCTTCATATGCTGCTACCGCATCTGTATTATTAGGAAGTGTTACTAGTGCTTCATATGCTGCTACCGCATCTGTATTATTAGGAAGTGTTACTAGTGCTTCATATGCTATTACTTCTTCCTTATCTGATGAAACTATAGGAGCTGGATTATATGGAGGTGAAATTCAATTTAGAAATCTTAGTGATGGAAGAAATACATATGATTCTTCATTTTCATGGAATGTATATACTAGTGGTTTAAATGTAGGAGATCCTAATAGCACTGGAGGTACTGGTGCTTATTATTTAGCCGTTGGTGTTGAATCTCTAGCAAATGGGAATTATTCAGTAGCATTTGGTTCTAGTTCATTAGCATCAGGTATAGGATCATTTACTCATGGTAAAACAATTACAGCCGCTGGAGAATATTCTCATGCTGAAGGTGCAAATACATTAGCTAGTGCTAGTTTTTCACATGCTGAAGGTCGATTAACCATATCTAGAGGACAATATTCCCATACTGAAGGATACTTTACTACAGCATCAGGTCTATATTCTCATGCTGAAGGATCAGGTTCAATAGCTTTGGGATTAGCTTCACATGCTGAAGGTCAATTCACTATAGCATCTGGATCTTATCAACATGTAGAAGGTAGATTTAATACTCAAGGAGATTCAACTTCATTAATGATTGTAGGGAATGGTACTTCTAATGCATCCCGTTCAGATGCCTTTAAAGTAAAAATGTCCGGTTCAATTGTTTTACCAACTACTCAATCAATTGCACCATCATGGACTGGTACAGATGGAGAAATTGTTCCTGCAACTGTATCAGGTAACTATTTCCTTTATATGTGGATGAGTGGTGCCTGGAGATCAGGATCATTTGTATAATATAGTTAACGTTTAATATTTATAATAAAATGGCAAAAGCAAAATTACAAGCAACAGTTTCATTCTTTAAAAAACCTAAAAAGAAAAATCCAGGTGTTCACGCAAAATCAAAATCAAGTAAAAACAAAAATAGTAAAAACTATACAAAAACCTATACAGCCCAAGGTAGATAATGGCAATAATTAAACCATCACAATTAGCATCAGGTTCATACAATATAACGGGCTCGTTATTTGGAACTTCGTCATTTGCAAATTATGCAACTTTTGCATTGACTGCATCTTATGCTTTAAATGGTAGTGGTGGTGGAGGTGGAGATCCTTTTAGAATTACTACAGGAAGTATTTCAGCTAGTGTAAATATAGGCCCTACTATATTTTTAATTACTCAAAATAATATACCTGTTTTAACAGTATCTCAAAGTGGAGTAGTAATATTTGCTACGCAATCTCAAGAACTTACAGGTACTGCACCCAATGGTGGAATTTATTTTACATCTTCATCATTCTTTATCGGTTTAGATTAAAACACATATATTTATAATAAAATAAAATAAAAAAGAAACATGGCAACTTGGAAAAAAGTAATAGTCTCGGGTAGTACAGCCAATCTGGCCGCATTACAAGTAGACAACTTAACATTAGGACAGGTAGTAATTGGTGGTGGTACAGGTAACTTATCTACTACAGCAATTAACGGTACTGGTAATATCGTAGCAACAACTGGTGCTACAGTAAATATGTCCGGTTCATTTAGTGGATCATTCGTTGGTAATGGTGCTGGATTAACAGGAGTTACCGCAACTGCAGTATTCCCTACCACACAAGTAACTAACCTTGTAAGTCAAGATAAATTCTTCATTAGTCAATCAACAGGGCAAGAATTTGTTACCTATGGTAACTTATTAAATGACTTAGCAGGTACTAATTTAGTAACTGAATCTAATGATAGTTTAACCCTAGCAGCACAAATTTCAGTAACAGGAGTTACAGCATCATTTTTAGGTAACTTAACAGGTACTGCTTCATTTGCTACTTATGCTACTAACGCTGGTACAGCTGCAACATCATCATTTGTTTTAAATGCAGTAAGTGCATCATACGCAACATTTGCAGCAACTGCTACTAGTGCTTCATTTGCTACTAATGCTGCAACTGCTACAAGTGCTTCATTTGCTACTAATGCTGCAACTGCTACAAGTGCTTCATTTGCAACCCAAGCCGCTAATGCCTCTAATGCTACAACAGCTGTAACATCTATTTCTGCCTCTATAACAGACACAACAACAGGTGGTATTCATTTCTTAGTATTTACTACAGGGTCAACAGGTAACCAATCATTAAGAGTTGATTCAAATGGTCCTACAGTTAATGTTACCCAAAACTCAATTTCTGCATCATCATTTACTGGTTCATTATTAGGTACAGCAACAACAGCTTCATATGTTTTAAACGCAGTAAGTGCTTCATTTGCTACTACTGCTGCATCTGCTACAACGGCATCCTATGTTTTAAATGCAGTAAGTGCTTCATTTGCTACTACTGCTGCATCTGCTACTAGTGCTTCATATGCAACATTTGCTGCAACTGCTACTAGTGCTTCATATGCTACAAATGCCTCAACCGCTACTAGTGCTTCATTTGCGAGTGCTGTAGCAAGTATTGCAGCCAACGTTACTAACAATACAGATAATAGAGTATTAACAGCAACTGGTGGTAGTACTATTAATGGTGAAGGAAATTTAACATTTGATGGTACTACATTAACAGTAACAGGAAATGAAGTAGTTACAGGTAACTTAACAGTACAAGGTACAGCTTCATTCCAAAACACAACTAACTTAGAAGTAGCCGATAGATTCGTATTATTTGCTTCAGGTTCAAACACAGCTGGAGATGGTGGTATCGTTGTTCAACAAGGTATTCAAAACGTAGGTGAATTATTTGGATATGAAAACTCAGTTAACCGTTGGGGCTTTACCTCATCATTTAACGCCGGTTCTCCTTCATACACAGCTGCAGCCTTTGTAACAACTACAGAAACAAGTATATCAGTTCCATCAGCCGCTCCAGTTTATGGAGGTGCTTCAAATGGATTTGGTAACATACATGTTAAAACAGATACAGGAGATATTTATATTTACGCTTAATATAATGGGGTGGGTATAATGTCCACCCCTATTTTTTAAATTAATGTTATGGGATTACTAGATAGAATTACACCAAAACCAACACAGCCAGAATTGGCTCCAAACCAATTATCTATTCAAGAAATAGAAGTTTTACTTTCTATGGTAAAACGAACAAACTTCCTTGGAGAAGATATAGAACCTTTATATAATTTAGTCGTTAAGCTACAAAGCCAATACCTAGAACAGACTAAATAATAATATATGAATTTATTTTCCATTGATTTTTCCCACGCAGAACTAAATTTTCTACGTCAAGCCCTAGAAACTGTTCCTATCCAAGGAAAAGACGCTAAATTTTGTGCTTCCATTCAAATTAAACTAGAACAAGAACTAGATGAAATTGTTCGAATGATTAAAGCTGAAGAAGAAGCTAAAACAATTGGTCTTCAACAGATTCTTGAAAACGAAGAAGTTAAGGCAACTAGAAAAAGATCATAATATATTTATTACCGTATTATAGGCTCGTAAGAGAAGTGGGCACCGCATATTTGGTGTAACCAACCGTAATAAACATATAAATGCCAAACTGGAAAAAAGTCATTACATCGGGCTCGAGTGCTGCCCTTACCTCAGTCACTGCAACCGCAGGATTTACAGGTTCACTCTCAGGAAGTGCTACTTCAGCAACTTCAGCTTCGTATGCAACTACATCTTCATATACTTTTACAGCTTTAACAGCATCATATGTTAACCCCCTTAACCAAAATGTAATAATTACAGGTTCGGTTAATATTTCACAAAACATAACCGCCTCTAGAGCATATTTTTCAGCATCTAATGGTACAGTTAACGGTCCCACTTTAACAATATATGGTTCGGGTTCAGCTCAACCAGTACTTACAGTACAAGGTTCACAAGGTGAACTATTCTCAATAACAGACAGCCTCTCAGGCTCATTATATTCAGTAAACGATATTTCAGGTTTACCTATTTTAGAGGTATTCTCAGATAATACTGTATTGATTGGTAACTATCAAGATCCAATGTTGATTACAACTGCAAAAGTTGTACAAACAAATTCCGGATCTTTTACAGTATATAGTTTACCAACTGCTTCATACGATACAGCCTTCTTCGAATATTCAATTAAGTCAGGTTCAAATGCACGAGCGGGCACAATTATGGCTATTCAAGCAGGATCATCGGTTAATTTTACCGAAACCACAACAACAGATATTGGAAACACAACAGCGGTTTCGTTTACTGTACTAGTATCAGGTTCAAATCTAGCTTTAACAGGATCGTCAGCAACTGGATCCTGGACAATCAAATCAATAGTAAGAGGTATATAAGTTATGGCATTTAATTATTCACCAAAAATAGTAACCGATGGATTGATACTTGCACTAGATGCAGCTAATACAAGATCTTATCCTAGTACTGGAACTACATGGACTGATTTAAGTCGAGGTGGTAATAATGGAACATTAGTAAATGGACCTACCTTTAATACAGAAAGTGGAGGAAATATTGTTTTTGATGGCACTAATGATTATTGTAATATACCAATACCAGCTGTCCCAACCGGTAGCCAAGCTACAGTATCATTTTGGACTAAATTCAATATTACCCAAGCATCATCAATATTTTCAGCATATAATTCTGCAGGTCAAAGACAAATAAATATACATTTAACTTGGAGTGATAGTATTGTGTATTGGGATTGTGGGGCAAGTGGTGGTACATATGATAGAATAAATAGTAGTACATTAACTATAGCACAAAAAACTGGATGGCATAATTGGATCTTTACTAAAAACGCGACAACAGGTACTATGGTTATTTATTTAGATGGTATAAGTTTAGTTTCCGGTACTGGAAAAACTAATACAATAGGAGTCATTAGTACAGCATCAAAAAGATGTGCAATTGCTAGTTTTGATGATACATTGTATTATTCTGGTAATATAAGTAGTATGTTATTATACAACCGTGCCCTAAGCGCAACCGAAGTTCTCCAAAACTATAACGCAACTAAAACCCGATTTGGACTTATATAATGGCAGGAACAGTAGCACCAAATATAGTAACTAATGGTTTAGTGTTGTATTTAGATGCAGCAAATACTAAGTCATATGTAAGTGGTAGTACCTCATGGACTGATATAGCTAATCTTACTAATGGAACTTTAACAAATGGACCAACGTTTAATTCTGCAAATGGAGGTTCTATAGTTTTTGATGGAGTAGATGATTATGCAGTTTGGTCAAGTAATCCTTTATCTTCATTAACATCTGCTAAAACATATGATCTTTGGATTAAATTTAACCAAAGTAACTTAAATGCATTTACACTTTCATGTGGGACTATAATGGTATATA
>Ga0181351_1000325_pt1 | contig 13146 bp, 24 predicted proteins | sample Su13VDMM15SD_FD_170485 | JGI IMG/M metagenome (GOLD analysis project Ga0181351, IMG submission 170485) | Freshwater viral communities from Lake Michigan, USA - Su13.VD.MM15.S.D | ecosystem: Environmental > Aquatic > Freshwater > Lake | place: USA: Michigan | collected 2013-07-16 | reverse complement strand
AAGCGAGAGCGAGGACGGACGATGAGCAATTTTTGGACCCGCGCTCAGAGCGAGGCGGCCTTCATTATGTGGCGTGACGGCGAACGAGCGGCCGTGATCGGCGAGCGCATCGGCAAGACGCGCAACGCCGTCATCGGCCGGGCGGATCGGTGCGGTTTCGGCCGGCACCCATGCCCCCACGACTTGAGGCAGAAGGCATGAGCGAGATCGTCGCGTTCGCCTTCTATGGCGCCGCCATCCCGAAGGCCCGAGCCGGTCGGAATGGCCAGCAATCGTTCACGCCCAAGCGCAACGCCGCGTTCGAGGCCAACATCCGCGCCATCGGTGCCGTCGCCATGGCCAAAGCCGGCCAGGCTCCGTCGTGCGACGCCTGCCGGGTCGAAATGGCGTTCGAGCGGTGCATCCCGAAATCTTGGTCAAAAAAGAAGGCGCTCGAAATGCGTGGCCTGCCCATCACCGGACGCCCGGACATCGACAACCTCGCCAAGGCCATCCTCGATGCCCTGAACGGCGTGACCTACGAGGACGATGCCCAGGTGTCGGATCTGCACGTCACCCGGCGCTGGGGCGAGACCGACTCCGTCCGCGTGCGCATCCTTCATGCGGACGGGCCCGGCGTGCTGGCTGAGGTGCTGTGATGGACGTGCGTCTTTTCACCGACTCAGAACTCGCCGCCTACCGCAGCCTGAAACGCGGCCGCTGGTCGAATGCGGGCATTGCCGCTCGCTTTCATCGCACGCCGCAAGCGGTCGACATTGCCCTGAACACGCTCCTCGGCCGCACGTCGCGTGAAGCGGCGCTCGAGCTCAACCATCGCCAGTTGGTCGCGGCATGAGCGCCAAGGATTCGCGCGGCACGGTCGAGCGCACCTATCAGACCGCCGACGGACGCACCGTCGCCATGATCCGCTGGACGCGCGGCATCGGGCCCGCTCAGGCGTTCGGCGACTTCCGCGAAGGGCAGGCCGTGAAGCTGGCCGGCCGGAAGGTGGTGGCGGTGTGACCGACGCCTTCCCGATCACTCTGCCCGCGTCCCTGCCCTCCGCCCTGGAGGCCGAGCAATTCCTACTGGGCGCGGTCCTGTTCGACAACGCCGTGGTCAAGCGGCTGGGTGAGCCGATCACCGGCGACAGTTTCGGCGAGCCCTATCATGCGCGCCTGTGGGACATGGCCACGGGGCTGATCGAGCGCGGGCGCTTGGCTGAACCGACGGCCCTGCACGAGCGGCTGAAAGAGGACGCGACCTATCTGCAATACGGCGGGCTGAAATACCTCGCCGATCTGGTTGACAAGGCACCGTCATCGCACACCGCGCCTGACTATGCCCGGCGAGTCACTGAGGCCGCACGTCGGCGCGAGATCATCCGCATCGCCGGGGAAGCCGCCCAGGCCGCCCGTGACCCTGAGCAAGATCCGTTCACGGTGATCACCGCGACCGACGCTGCCATGGGCGCGTTGATGGTCGCAGCGGCACCCGACGGGCACACGCTGGTTGCCGCACGGGCGGCCGCTCAGGACGTGGTGCGCGAGCTCGACCACGAGGCCGAGACCGGCACATCCCCGGGCGTCACCGTCGGGCTGGATTGCATAGACGAGTCCCTGCTGGGCCTGTTCCCGAACGAGCTCCTGATCCTCGCCGGCCGCCCGTCCATGGGCAAGACCGCGCTCGCCCGGGCAATCGCCTTCGCCTGCGCCCGCAAGAACCCGTCTGAGAAAGTGGCGTTCTTCGCCCTGGAGATGGATCGCCGGCAGGTCTCGCGCCGGAACCTGTCGCAACTGACCTATGAGGCCGGCCACGGGATCGCATACCGCGACATGAAGCGCGGGCGCGATCTGACAGGCGAGCAGCGCGCTCATCTCGCCGAGGCATCGGCCCGGGTGCCCGAGAACATGATTCTCGACGACACCGCCACCCTGTCCATCGAGCACATCGAGCGCCGCCTGATCGCTCTCTCGCGCAAGGGCAAGGTCCGGCTCGCCGTCATCGACTACCTGCAGATCATGGATCTGACCGACCTGCTGCGACAGGGCGTCAACCTGACGACGGCGCTGGGCATGGTCACGTCGCGGCTGAAGCGGCTCGCCAAGCAACTGGGCATGAGCATCCTGCTGCTCTCGCAACTGTCACGCAAATGCGAGGACCGCGACAACAAGCGGCCGCAACTGTCCGACCTGCGCGACTCCGGGTCCATCGAGCAGGACGCATCGTCTGTGCTGTTCACCTATCGGGACAGCTACTACCTCGAGCGCGAAGGCCCCAAGCGTGGCCAGTCCCGCGACGAGCACGACATGGCCATCGCCGCGTCGCACCGGGTCATGGAGGTCATCTGCGGCAAGTCCCGCGAAGGCCCCATCGGCATCACCCGCCAGATCTATCTCGCGGAATTCGACGTCATCGAGAACATGGGGAGGTTCTGATGGGCAAGCGTTCATCGTTCGAGCGCCGTCCGCGCGACTTCTACCCGACGCCGGCCGCCGCGGTCGCGCCTCTACTTCCGCACCTGCGGCCGCAGACGGTGTTTGCCGAGCCGTGCGCAGGCGACGGGGCCCTGATCGACCACCTGACAGCCGCCGGACATATTTGCGCCTGGGCGAGCGATATTGAGCCTCGCCGGGGCGACGTGCATGAGAACGACGCGACGTCCTGCGGGATCGGTGGCGCGGAGTGCTTCATCACGAACAGTCCGTGGGAGCGGACGATCCTGCACGAGATCATCGTCGCGCTCTCTGACAAAGCGCCGACCTGGCTGCTGCTGGACGCCGACTGGATTCACACCCGCCAGGCCGCCCCCTACCTGCCCCGCCTTCGCAAGATCGTCTCGGTCGGGCGGGTGAAGTGGATTCCCGACTCCAAGATGACCGGCAAGGACAACTGCGCTTGGCACCTGTTTGACGCGCCGAACCTGTCGGCCGCCTCTTTTTATGGACGAGCCGCATGACCGAACCTTTGACCCCGCCCGACTGCGATCTGCGCGACTTTTCGTTCATGCCGCTCGACGCCGGCCGCCTGTTCGGTTCCGAGTTTCACGCCATCGCCAACGACTCCGAGTGGCGCGCAGGCGTGTGCCTCTGGCTGAAGTCCTGGCATCAGGTTCCGGCCGCCAGTTTGCCAAACGACGACACGATGCTGTGCCGTCTCGCTGAGTATGGGCGGGACATTCGGACGTGGCGAAAGGTCCGCGACGTGGCGCTCAGGGGCTGGGTGCTGTGCAGCGACGGCCGCCTCTATCATGAGACCGTCGCGCAAAAAGCGGTCGAGGCATGGGAGAGAAAACAGGCATTCAGGAAGCGCACCGAGAAGGCTCGACAGGCGCGGCTTGGCCGTCGTGACGACGATAACAATGCCCCTGTCACGCCGTCTGTAACAGAGACTGTCGATGCGTCTGTAACAGCGACGACAGGGACAGGGACAGGGACAGGGACAAAGAAAGAGTCAACGCGCGATGCGCGCTTGGCCGACGAGATCATTGATCGGGTCTGGTCCGACGCGCCTCCGAAAGCCCGTGAACGATCCAGCAAGGCCGACGTTCGGCGGACCCTGGCTGCAGCGGTCAAACGCGGTGGAGCGGTCGACGAGATCATTCGCGCCCTGAAAGCCTACTGGCGGTCGGAGGATGCCTCCAAGTCCGACGGCGCATTCGCCAAAGGCATTCATCGGATGATCGAGGGCGACCGCTGGCGGGACTGGGCAAGTGCGCCGGCCGGGTCCGCGGTCAATCCCGTCGACGCGCCGGTCAACTGGGCATGGCGGATGGAGCAATGGCGAGCGAGCCGGATGTGGCTTGGCGCATGGGGTCCGACGCCGAATGAGCAGCGGTGCCTGTGCCCGGCCGATCTGCTGGAGGGGAAGTGATGCCGGATCTGTGCAGGGATAGCTCGTGCATCGAATGCGGCGGCAAAGGCAGGATCGCGAGCGGCCGGGAAGTGTGCCCGGAACGCCGGGATCGGGCGGCATGGGTGTTCTGGCTGTGCGAGTGCGGTGCTTTTGTCAGTTGCCACCCGGGAACGGCGGTGCCCATGGGGCGACCGGCCAACGGACGCACGCGGTCATTCCGCATCCGAGCTCATGAAGCCCTAGACCGGCGCTGGATGCGCGTCGGCGGGAAGCGTTCAAAGCACGCGACAAGCCGGTCGCGCCGGAAAGCCTATGCCTGGCTGGCGACGCAACTCGGAATCAGGGTGGAGGATTGTCACATCGGCCTGTTCGATGAGGCTATGTGCCGGCGGGTCATTTCCATCTGCGAATCCCAGGCTCGCGCGGCATGACGGCGGACGCAAAAATGCCCGACGGTGCGGTGTGTGTCCGCATCGCCGGGCATGGGGTCGCGTGGCGCTCGAGGGTCTAATCAGCCTCGCTTGTGAACCCGTCCGGCCGCCAGCCGTCCGCGAAGGCTTCAACCGCGACCGCGACGGGCCCGGATATTTCCCGGCGCCCATCTTCCATTTCACGGACTCGCGTGGCCGCTTTTTCCGGTGCCCCGGCTAGGCGGAGAGCTCGCGCCATGGTGCGGAGACTCCAACCCAGACGGTGCCGCGCGGCCTTTAGGTCGTCCGGCGTGGTGATCATGGCATGGCCGGGGGCGTGTCGAGAAAGGTTCGCGCCGTGTCCATTGCCTGCAAGGCCTGATCTATCAGGGCTCGCGCTTGCCGGTCCGCATAGGTTTCCGGCTCAATGCGGAGATAGTCGCGAACCGTGGCGGCCGCGTCTGAAAGCGTGTCGCTGATCATTAGAAAAGACTCCCCTGATTGATCGCGGTTTCATCCCATAGGCCGCCACAAGGCAAGCCTGCAGCCCCTCGCCTTGCCTCTCGCCGCTGGCGTTCCTGGGCAAGCTGGCGAGCGGTTAGCGGGACGGCCGCAACACCGGGAATCAGGGACTGATCCGCCGCGCCGTCGGCTAGGGTGACAGTTTCGGAGGCAATGCCTGTCACAACCCCGACGGCGTCGCTCCCCTTGCCGCGCGTGGCCGAATAGAACGCCCCTCCCGCCCATAGTGCGGCCGCGATAGCTTCGGCGGCCGGGACGGTTTCGGCTTGGATCAGAAACCGGGGCGCTTCGGGATTGCCCGAACGGATGCGGCGAAAATCGCCAAGCGTCGTCCAAAACGTGTGGATTCCGTCGCGGTCGCGGACTGTGTGAAAGAACGTCGCCATCACGCCGCCTCCCCATAGGACATTGCCCAGTCATCAACCGACTCCGGCCACGTTTCCGCATACAAGGACTCGTGATCATCCGGTTCCGGCTCGACATAGGGCGCCCAGTCCGACTCGGCGGGATAGCAGGGAGTCCCGGCTATCTCGCGTTCAATGGCGGCCAAGAGATCGCCGACGCCTAGCCGGTGCAATTCGTCATCCCGATCCGCGCCCATGCCCAGTGACGGCGAGGCATAGCCGGACACATAGCCCCGCTCGCAAGCGAGATCGGCCGCGCAGTCGAGAGCTAGGCCGGTGTCCGTCACAAGCTTGCGGCGGAATGCCCCGCGCCGGTGCCATAGGTGCGCGCCCATTGCCTGCAGGTCTCCGCCGGTATCGCGAAGGCCGCCCGCCCGTGACAGAAACTCGCAAAGAGACATAGGCGGGCGTTCCGGCTTCACGGCCACGCTAGGCCGCTTTTCCGGGGCGCCCAGTGCCTTCGCCAGTGTCCGGGCCGCAATGCGCCAATCCGCGCGTTTGTGGCTCTCAGCGGCCACGGCAAAGGCTTTTTGCCCGGCCGGATCGTTCGTCACCAACGCGAGGGCCTGGGCGGCCATGCGCCAACGCTTGCGGGCGCCCGGCTCGCCAGTGCGGGACTCGGCGGCCTGATAGAGTTTGAGGGCGGGGCTCATTGGCCGGACTCCGCGCGCGAGATGACGGCGAAACCGTCGCGCATCGTGACGACGTAGGACTCGCCAGCGGTCCCGGCGTTAGAGGCGGCATTGAAGCCTGCAGCGATTTGACGGGCCGCCCAGGAGTCCGGTGCCGCGACTATCAGCCGGGCGGGACCGCGATTCGTGGCCGGGGTTGCGGGATTCTCCGGCGTGATCGGTCGCGCGCATCCTCCGCCCGACGCTTGCCAGCACTCATACAGTTTCGTCATTGTCTCGTTTCCTTTCGGCGCCCAGTCTGGGCAATGCGGACTCTAACCGTCCGGCAAACCCGCCCGCGTGATGCGAGCGGGAAAGCGGGACGGTTAGGCGGCGAAATAGAAAAGGCTGGCGAAGGCGAGCACGCGGCGTTCCTCCGCCTGGGCGAGCGTGTAGGACGTCCAAGGCGTGCCCCAGTCCTGATACTCGAGCCGGGCGGTCTCAGCCTCGCCGCGCTCGCTCAGATCGCCAATGATGCGCAACGCCGGGCCGCCCGTGCTCAAGAGGATCTGATATTCCGACGCCTGCAGCGTGTCATAGGGCGTGCTCCAGCCGGAACGGACGGACACGGCAAGCGGGTCTTGCTCCAGCCGCTCGCGCAGAGCGTCGGCGTCCTCAAACGTCTCGCCGTCAAACGATTGAGCCGGGGCGTCAATGTCGTTCGAGAGCGTGTCGTATGCCGTCATTCCGGCTTCAATAGTCTCGAGCCAAGATTGAGCATTGGCGATTGCGTGGTGAATCTCGGACATAGTCTTTCTCCAATAGGCGCCCAGACTGGGCAAACAGAACGCGACAGGCGTTCAAGAAACCGGCCGCCATTGACGGCCGGAGACTTGAGCGTCGGCTTAGCGGGTAAACTCCCAGGCGACCGCGTCGGCGTTGACGACACCGGTTCCGCCCGTCGGGACAAAGCGAACCGCTACGCCTGTCCATGGCGTGAAGTCATCCGCACTCTTGCCGCAAAACCGGTGCGGCTCGCCGATCACCACGACTCCCAGTCCCTTTGCGCCCGGCGCGATAAGCGAACCGGCGGCGCCCATGGGGATTGAGAGAGTCCAGCCGCGTTCCCATGCGAGCCGCTTAACCCGGTTCGCCTGCAATTCTTCGCCGCGATCTGCAGCGTCCCAGGTGTAGGGGTTGCGGTCCAAGCCATAGCCATGGGCTCGAGCGTCGGCACCGTCGGCGTTGAACGGTGCCGGATCAAACGGGGCGCAATAGCGAGGCGCGCGGGCGGAGATCGGAGCGGCCATTAGTAGGGCCCCCCGTCGCACTGGGCATCCGCCATGCAAGCTGGCGTCTGGGCGCACTCCGCATCCGTCACGCATTGCGCGGCCGGTGCCGTCGGAGTGAAGGCGATCCACCAAACCGCGATGAATGCGAGGCAGGCGAGAAAGGCGGGGGCGTGGCGAAGGGTGCGCATCGGTCTAAACCCTCGCCAGCCATGCCGCGACCTTAACGGCCGCCCACTCGACAAAGTCCGGCGTATCAAACGATGCGCCGCAATCCATGGCCGCATCCATAAGGCGCGACTCGGCCCTGGGCAGGCGGTGGACGTCCACATAGTCAACCGCCACAAGGACGGCCGTTAGGGCGGTTGATAGCCGCTCCATCTTGCCTTCGCTGATCATCGTCTCGTTTCCTCAAATGGGCGCCCGGTTCGGGCTAACAGGACGGCACATAGCGCGCGGCTAGGCGTTCGTCAATAGCGTTGCGCTATGATTATGCGGCCGCCCTCGCGTATGCAGCGCCGCGTATGAGGCGGGATCGCTCCCTGCTATCGCGGGCCGCCCAGGCGACGAATGGGCCGAAAACCGGCCGGTGACTCGAAACCGTCAACCCTGTTTGTCGCACAGTGTCCGGGCCGCAAACGCCCGCCACGCCTGAAAACGCGCCGGGTGCATAGTCGGATCACGCAATCGCGCACACCTTCCCCGAACCCCCCTCGCGCGCCCTCTCTGCCTGATCCCTCCGCAAACAGACGGCGCCCAGAACCGGACCGAACCGCACCCCATGGCCGGATCGCCCCTCAAACGAGCCCGACGCGAAGAACGCCAGGCGGATCAGCTCGCCACCTACGAAACCGTCAAACGGCGCGCCCTCTCCGAACCCCGCACCGAACCCGCCACCTATCATCCCGATCTGCTAACCGAGCTGCTAGACCTGGCCGGTGAAGGCTACTCCGCCACCGAGATCGCCGCGCACTGGGCTATCAGCGAAGAGACGCTAGAGGCATGGGGGAAGGCGCATCCAGCACTATCGGACACCCTCAACCACGCGCGCGCCCGCGAAAAAGCGTGGTGGCTAAGCCGGGCGCGGCTGGCGATCCGGGACGATAACAACAGGTTCCCTGCAGGCGCGTGGTCCCATGTCATGCGGGCCCGGTTCCCCGAATGGGACGACAAGCCGACGGTTCACTTAGACCTGGGCTCGCTCGTAATCGTGCACCGTAATCGGCCCGAACCGCTGCAAGAGCGGGCGGCCGGTGATGCTAAGCCGTTGATTGAGGGGCGGGCCATCAGACTCGCCCATAGTCCGACGGGCGAAGGGACCACGGACTCCAGCCTCTCCGACGGTGACGGCGGCCCGACGCACTCCGACGGCGAGTGACCCCGGCCGGGCGGGGGGTGCCCCCAAAAACGGGGCGCCAACGATTACCCACGGGGGTCACCCCACCAACTCTGACCCCCCACCCCCGACATGGCGAGCGGCTGTCGAGGGGGTCTGGAAATTTGGTGGACCCCCAGCCCCGGATTGTGCATCCTCGGCGGTGCGAGCGACACGGTGAATCTCCGGGCCGTAGCCTGATCTGTGAGGGTCGGGTGCCATGTGGGGGAAGCGGAGTCCCCACCTCGCGTCCGTCGCGTGCTCCGGCACGTCTCGGCCTTGAAATGCAGGTGCGACGGAAGCGCCCTCGGTTCGCGCCGGGGGCGTTCTGCTGTTCGGGTGCATTTGCGTCGCTTGGTGGGTCGGCGAGATTGTTGGTCATGGAAGCCAACGTCGTCAGCCTTCGCGGTGCCGCGGTCGAGAGTGACCGCCGGACAGAGTTTGTTCGCCGGCTGAACGCTGCGTTCGACGAGTTTGTGGCGAAGGCGCACGGTGAGCCTGAGGCGATGGTGGTGACGCTGTGCGGGTTGAAGCAGGGCTCGCAGACTTACTGGCTGGTTCAGGGCGATAGCGAGGGTGGCGCGCGTTCGGTCCTGGCGTTGGCGGCGCTGTCGGTGATGAAAGAGGCGGTCGACCCATGAGCCGGAATGGGACGCCGATCCAGAGACAGCGAGAGCGAGCGCGGCGGAGTTTGTCGCCGGAGAGGCGTGCGTTGGTGGTTGAGCGCCGGCTGGAGTTGCAGGCGGAGAGTGCGGTTGAGGTTGTGCTGGGCAATCGGCCGTTTGAGGTTGTGAACGTCGGCGGGACGGATGTGAAGCCGTTTCTGGACAAGACGGACGGCGATGCGCTGGTGACGCCGAGCGGGCTGGATACCGCGGTGGTTGAGACTGCGGCGATTCAGTTGGCGGGTGCGTCGAGCTATTTGTCGGCGTTTCAGGACACGGCGCAGACGCTGTCGACGACAGAGCAGAACTGCCAGGGAGTGACGTTCACGACGACGGGCGAGAACCTGGAGGTTTTTTTCAGCTTCTACATGAACGTCTGGCACCCGGCGGGAGGGGACATCGACATTACGCTGCGGCTTTATCGGCAGGGCACGCTGATCTGGGACTTTGTCGTTGAGGCGACGGGCGGTGACTTTGCGTTTGGCTGGCAGTCGGTGGTGGTGACGGACTCGCCGGCCGCTGGGAGTTACCTGTATCAACTGACCACGCAGACCTCTGTCGCCACGTTTGCCACGGCGACGGCGTCATCGAGGTTCCTGAGTGTGACGGAGCGCAAGCGATGAGCCGGGCAGTGGTGGTTGAGACGTCGACGGGCGCTGTGCAGCGGGTGCTGGTTGGCGATCCGACGATGATGGCGGATCAGGTCGCTGACGGGCAGTCCCTGTGGGTCGTGGGCGATGGCGACGACGGTGCCAAGATCAATGATCGGTGGCTGATCCTGGGCGAGGCCGGGGAGTTCGAGATCCTGCCGGGTGCGCCTGAAGGTGTCGCGGTGCCGGCGGGCACGGTTCATTTCGTGATGTCCCTGCCGTGACCCTGTGCGGGTGCATTCCGCGCGAGCGTTGACGCGGCCAGCCTGCGCTCCAACTGAGGAGCCCTGTCGATGCCAGCCAATCCCGAGTCCCTGGGCCTGCCCTACCCGCTGTTCTCGCCGCGGAACGATGACGGCGACCTGATCAATCCCAAGACTCTGTCGACCCGGGTGACGGAGTCGGGGACGTTCACGGTCCCGGCCACTGTTTCGCTGGTGTGGATCACCCTGGTCGGCGGCGGTGGTGGCGGCGGTGGTGGCCATGCGACCGGCGGTGCTGGTGGTGGTGGTGGCGGTGGTTGCACGGTTCTGCGGTTCCCGACGCCGGTGACGCCGGGCAGCACGCTGACGTTCGTGATTGGTGCCGGTGGTGCTGGTGGTGCGGCAGCGGCCAGCGGTTCTGTCGGCTTGGCCACGACTGTTTCGGGCGCTCTTGTTCCGGTTCCGTCTGGCTTCCCGGGCGGTAATGGCGCTGTTGGGGCGGCGACGAATGGCGGCTCCGGTGGCGCATCTGGCGCAACGGGCTTTGGTCTGACCGGTGGCGGCTCGTCTGGCACTGGTGGCGCTGCTGCTGGGGCGTCTGGTGGCGTTCCGGGGGCTACTGGCTTTCACCTGTCCGGCACTGGCGGCGGCGCAGGGGCGGGCACCGGCGCTGGCGGTGGCGGCTCAGGTCGCTCGTTCTTTACGCCCGGCGGCGTTATCGGCGGCACGGCTGTCGGTGGCGGCGGTGGTGGTGGCTCGACCATGGGCGAGGGCGGCGTGGGTGGCACGACGTCTGTTGCCGGCACGGCTCCGGCGGCCGGCCAGTATGGTGCCGGCGGTGGTGGCGGTGGCCGCAACGCGGCGGGCGCTGCAGGTTCGGCCGGCGTGGCGATCATCGAATACGTCGGCTGACGGCGGGGCGCATGGCGCAGCGCGTTTACACGCCCGACGGCGCTCAGCTTGAGCGGTATCTGGACAGCCGGGCGAACGTCGTCTGCATCCAAGGGCCGGTGCGTTCGGGCAAGTCGGTCGCGTCGATCATGCGGATCTACGAGGCTATGATGAACGTCGAGCCGGATCACACCGGCAAGCGGCGGTCTCGGTGGCTGGTCATCCGCAACAGTTACCCGGATCTGCTGAACACGACGATCAAGACCTGGCTCGAGTGGTTCCCCGAGAAGCTATACGGCACGTTCAAATGGACGCCGCCCTATCGGCACATGATGAAGTTCGGCGACGTCGAGGCCGAGGTGATTTTCCAGTCGTTTGCCGGCGAGGAGGACATTCCCTCGCTCAAGTCGCTGGAGCTCACCGGCGCATGGATCAACGAGGCGCAGTATTACAGCCGCAAGTTCGCGGTGGCCGTGCTGGAGCGGACGGGCTGGTTCCCGCGGCCGGGCGGCAAAGAGTTCCTGCAGATCGACATGAACGCGCCTCCGCTCGGCCATTGGGTGCCGATCATGCGGGGGGATGCGCCACCGCCGGAGGACTGGACGGAGAGCGAGCGCCGGGCCCACGTCAAGCCAGACACATGGGAGTTTCTGGTTCAGCCGGCCTGGTTCATCGAGAAGATGGACACGAGCGGCAGCGTCCTGTCCTACGAGATCAACCCGGAGGCGGAGAACCTGGGCATTGTCGGGCCCGGCCGGGTGATGGGCCTGCTCGAGGGGCGGACCAAGGACGAGATCGACGCGGATCTGATGAACCGGGTGATGATCTCGCAGTCGGGCCTGCCTGTGTTCCCGATGTTCGTGCGGGATTTCCACATCGCCAAGAAGAAACTGGAGCCGGTCGATGGCTTCCCGATTCACGTCGGGCTGGACTTCGGGCGCCGGCCGGCTGCGGTGTTCATGCAATGCGTCGGCGGGCGATGGTTCGTGCTGGGCGAGCTCACGGCGCTGAACACCTCGGCCGAGACGTTTGCGCCGGAGGTGAAGCGATACCTTGCCCGGCACTTCCCGGCGTGGATGGCCGCGGACGGCGACAAGGTCCATTTCTGGGGAGACCCGTCGGGCGACGACAAACGGTCCGAGGTCAACGACGGGACCGCGTTCGCCATTTTCCAGAAGAACGGGATGCACGTCCGCAAGGCCGACACCGGCAACCGGCGCACGATCCGGCTTGAGACGATGACGCGGCTGCTGCAGTCGTCGCCGAACGGCCAGCCGGCGATCATGTTCGACCCGCGTGCCTGCCCGAAACTGACGACAGCCCTGGGTGGGGCGTATGTGTTCAAGCGCAAGATGGTCAGCGGATCGCCGACCTACCACGACGAGCCTCTGAAAAACGAGTTCTCGGACCCGGTCGACGCCTGCATCGAGGCGCTGATGGGTGGTGGCGAGGGCCGCACGACAGTTGGCCGGACCGAGCGAGCGCGCCCGGTCAGCACCTTGCGGCCGGTCGATGTGTTCGGCCGCGGTCAGCGGATGGGTGCGCGAGCGTCGGTGTATCGGCGATGACGGGCCCGCTGGACGGTCGCCAGTCGATGAACTGGAATGTGGTGTTCGAGCGCGGCCGGACGCCATGGGGGCACGTCTATGCGTTCGCGTTTGACGCTGTGACCGGCGTCTGGATCGTCATTGATCCGCACCTGCGCTGGACTCGGGTTTTCACCGTGCCGCAGGGGGTTGCGTTCCGCCGCTGGGTGGCCGGCGTCGCGCCGACCGCCGAGATTTACCGGCTCCAGGGGCGCGGTCAGGCCCCGCTCGGCATGGGGTTTTTCTGCGTCGGCACGGTCAAGCGGCTGGTGGGCCTGCGTTCGGGTGCATTGTCCCCGAAGGGTCTGAAGCGCGACCTTCTCAAGGCCGGAGCGCGCCGAGTATTCCATGAAAACCAAGCAGCCCAAGGAAGACCCTCGCCTGAAGTCGCTTCGAGAAGCGGCCGAACGGCGGGCTGACGCCGACTACACCGAGAACACGGGCGCGCTTCTGGACGATGAGACTCGCCAGCGCATCCGCAAGTTCGGTGCGCGCGGTGGTGCGGGTGCGACGGCCGCTGCGAGAGCAGCCGCGGCCGCAGGCGCAGCGTCAACCGGCTCAGGCGGCTCAGGCGATCCTGCCACCTACTCGGGCGGAAGCGCGGGTTCCGGGCGTGGCTCGGGCGGCAGTAGCGGCCGGGCGGTTATGTTCTGATGGCGCTCCCGACCGAACTGGCAACGCGGATCGCCGCGGCCAAACTGGACTT
>Ga0181351_1000323_pt1 | contig 13167 bp, 14 predicted proteins | sample Su13VDMM15SD_FD_170485 | JGI IMG/M metagenome (GOLD analysis project Ga0181351, IMG submission 170485) | Freshwater viral communities from Lake Michigan, USA - Su13.VD.MM15.S.D | ecosystem: Environmental > Aquatic > Freshwater > Lake | place: USA: Michigan | collected 2013-07-16 | reverse complement strand
AGGCACATCAGGTACTAACCTTTTGGGTATTCGTTTCACTTCAATCCTTAATGAATGCCACTTCAAAGTAGCAGGTAATACTGGATTACAGTTTGACCCTGTAACAGCTATCACAGCTTGGAAACTAGGTTCTGGCGCTGGTGAACAAATCTTTGAACTTGAAAGCATTCAAGGTGCAATCTTTGATGGTATTGGTTCTACTCGTAACGTAGCGTTCCGTGAAGATTACGGTCAACCAACAGTATTTGCAAGCAAGACTGGTACTTACCACCAAATCTTCTTGGATTTAGCTCCTAAGATTCTTCCTAGTGCAGCTCTACCTGTTTACGAACAGAAACAAATACAGCGTGTTTTGATAGCAGCTCCTTCATCTGGTACTCTGGAGTCTACTCTAGGTACTGTATTTGGAGTCTAAATAATTTAAACTACTAATGTAACCCTTGTAGTAGACTAAAAACCTATTACAAGGGTTTATTTTTAAATACTATGGCACAATTAACAGCAGATGAATACGTACTTTGTTTAAGTGAAAGATACCAAAGCAATCTTTATGTAACTTTTACTGATGAATCACCTTATGGTGTAAGTACTGAATTACGTGGAGACAAGGCAAGATATTTAGTTGGAGCTAGGATGGATGAAGATCAAAACTTAACGTTCTTTCCTATATCAAATCCAACACCTTTAGAAACTCTATCCTGGACCCCAAACAATCCTGGAGATGGTGGTATACGACTATTCTACTTTAATATACTTGAGTTTGATTCTTTAGAAGAGTACGAAGCTGAAATTAGCGTAGATAACGTAATTACAACTTATCCAAATATTATATTCACAGGTACAGGAGCAACTGTAAAGTTGTGGATACCACTACAAGATGTTCCAGCTGGTATTGAGCCAGAAGTAACATCTGGTTGGGAAGATTATTGGGTATTGTTTCCCTCAACAAACTTGTATCTGTATATTAATAGCGATAAACTGTTAATACACATACATGATGATTTAATAACTGTTGGTTATGAAGATTGTGTAAGAGAGAACTTAGATGAAGTTGGTGATGACATATTGTATGCTAAATGTAAAGACAATGACTTTCTAGTTTTACTAAAACAAGCTACTTTACTTGATGCAGCAAACAGTCTAAACTGGCAAGATAAAACACCAAGAGCAGACTACACATTACAAACAGCTATAAAGAAATTTTGCTCATGTTAGATCCTAAACTAAAAGATAGATTAGCTGAAGGTTATACTAAATTGGGAGATTTAGGATATAAATTAGCTCAAGGATTAAATAAAGGTAAAGATGATTCCCCTAAACAAAAAGAGATGTGGGATCAGGTAATTAAAATGCGTTACCTTTTACAGATCCTGTTTAGACATGTAACTTTTGATGAGGCTACATCTAAACCTACTTTATGGAATATAACTGAAGAGCAAGTAAATAGATATTTAAGGTATCTACTACAAATTGGTGAATTAGATACCTATCCAGTAGTACCCACCATCTTACCAACTACTAAACCTGTAATATTTAATAAAGGTGTTAAAGGTGATCAAGGTATACAGGGAGAGCCTGGCAGTAATGCTAACATTGTAGTAAGACCTGTTTCTGGAGAAACTGAAATTATTGTAACTGAAGTAACTGATTTAGATGGTACAAAAGCATTTGAGTTAGATTTAAATACTTACTCTGCACAAGGTTTAATTGGAGCTTTCCAAGGAACTAAGATATTCGAAGTAGGTAATACAGTAGAAAGTATTGATTATTTAATTACTTCTTCAAAAGGTTCAAACAACATCTTAACATTAACAATAACAGATGATGGTACTCTAAACACTGCTTTACAGTCTTTAATTAGTTTACCAATATTAAATGGTCCAACACAACCTGTACAATATACAGTGACAGCAACAAACGTAACAACAAATAAAACAGTGAGCGTACAATCTGATGATGGTACTACTATAGCTGCATCTAATGATAGCATAAGTTTCTTCTACCCTTATTTAAGTGGTAGTGTGGATGCTTTATTAACTACTAATCATTATACATCACTAACTAAAACAATAGCAGGACAATCTAACAGAAGCTTCTTATTAAATGGTTTAGATGACTATCACTACATTATGTATCCATCATCTTATGGAACATTAACACAATTAAAAGATGATAATGGTTTTAATGTAATTGGTAGCTTCACTACAGGATTAGTAAACGTTACAAGTTCTGGCTTAGATGTAAACTGGACAACAGAATATAGATTTTATAGAACAACTATAAAAACTGATATAAACAATAAACTTTATTCTATCGTATTTTAAATATGGCAATAGAAGTAATTGATGGTTTTGAAATCTCCAAAAGGGTTCCAGCTAATACTAAAGAAAGAGTAGCTAACGAAGCTGCTATGCTTGCGTTGCGCTATCCTTTTAAAGGTTTAAGAACTAGAAGAGATGATAACGGTAAATTGTATGAGTACATAGGAGATGAAACCTCTGTTACTTCGTTAATTGCTGATTGGATAGAAATACCTACAGTTCATAGAGGTACAGCTGTACCTTCAAACACTCTAGGTGTAGATAATGATATTTACATACGTGAATCAACTCCATCTGAGTATTATCTAAAAACAGCTGGAGCTTGGGTGCTAACTTTTAATTTTGCTGGTGCTCAAATATTATATACAACTGATGATCCACCATCTAATGGTGTTGGACAAAATGGTGATAGTAATATAAACACTAACAATGGTAAGTTATGGAAGAAAATATCTGGAGCTTGGGTTTTACAAACTACTTTAAAAGGAGATGATGGAGCTGATGGAGATAGTTATAAAACTACTTCAACACAAACTATTGACTTAGGAGTTTTAGGTTCTACATTAACTTTAACTATTGTAGATGCTGATAAAGACTACACATCAGGACAAAGTATTATCGTAGCTAATAGTGGATCTAACTTCTTTACTGCTACAGTAGATACTGCATCTGGAGTTACTCTTAACTTAATTGACATTGTAGTAACTGGTACAGGTAGTTTCTCATCTTGGCAAGTAAATCTTGCTGGTGCTCCAGGCGCTAATGGTGAAGCTGGTATAGCATTGATACATACTGAATCTGATATTACATTAAATGATGCTAAAGTAACGGCTGTAGAAAGTGGTTCTTATACACCACAAAATCCTTATTCAGCAAGTGTATTAAACGACAGTAGATCTAACCTAATTGTACCAGCAGCTCTATCTGGAAGTATGGTAGGCAAATCTATTTCATGGAATGGTACTAGTTGGTTTAACAACGGTACTTGGAGAGGTGGTAATGGTCCAGCTAATACACTGTCTATTGGTACAGTGACTACTGGTTCTCCAGGTTCATCAGCTTCTGCTTCAATTAGTGGAGCTGCACCAAATCAATCAATAAACTTAACAATACCTAGAGGTGATGTTGGAGCAACGGGATTAATACCTGTAGATTATTTAGAAGTTAATGGTACTTCAAGCTTAGCATTCGGCTCAACAGTAAGAAACTATGTACGTAGAGTCATAGGTAATGGTACAATAGCTATTGGTAATGCAAGTGCAAACTCCTCAGGTTCTCTAATTTCTGTAACTTTAGGTCCTTCTGTAACTTCGTTAACTGTAACTAAACCACCAGTAGGATTACTAATATATAAAGGTGCTCCTGTCACTAGCATCGTCATGACAAGTTCCACCATTAATGCATTGTTCTTTTCTGTAATTTTTAGTGGAGGTGACACAATTGTTCTAGCTAGTGGTGATGTTAATGCAGATCCTACAGTAAGCTTCAATAATTTTTTACTTAAACAGAAGTTTGACTCAACTATATTTGGGTCATCAACTGATGTACAATTACTTAGTGGTTCAGATGTTTCTTTAACAGCAAACACTTGGTCTAACATCGGTTCAACTATAATAGATAATTTTACTAACTCAGCTGCAAGAATCTACTTTAAAGCTTATGCTAATATCAGAAGTGATGGTGGTGGTGCTGATTATGGAACTTTAATGCTAGTTGGTAAAGGTGGTAATTATGCAGGAAGTAATGGTACAAACTTAGGTGCTACACTTGCCCTAGCTGATGGTACACATATATTATCTGTTAAGAAATACATGATTGATTACGGCAATATCGCTACCAATGTTAGTATAAATGGAGGTGGAGCAACTAACGTAAGTGTTGCAGCAGAGATAGAAATATCATCTAGTTTTAGAGTTACATCTGATTCACAATATTATGTACAACTTTATGTATTTCCTCATACACAAGCAACTAGAAGATCTTTTGGATCAAGATCAGAATATATAAGATTTGAAAAAGAAGGATAATGGAGAACTGCAAGAAGAAATATATAATTAAACAAACTATTCCTGGGTCTGGTGGTTCAGGGAGTGATGTCACATTACCTATAGAGTCAGACGATGTAATTTACAATGGTGATTTATTAACTGACTTTTTAGATAATATACAACAACCTCCATTCACCACAGATCAAATAACTTATTTAGGACAAAACCTAACTGATGTATTAGCTGATCTATTGTACATTCCACTGAATATTAATAGCTTTACTACATCACAAACTTTATTTGAAATAGGTACAGTACTAACATCAATAGGTTTAAGTTGGTCTTATAATAAAAACGTTGAAAGCCAAACAATAACAGGTACTGGTGTAGTCTCTCCAACACTTACACTAGCTGAAAGATCAAAAACGGTAACGTTGTCTTCTGTATCAACAAATACAACTATTACTCTAACAGCTGATGATGTTTTAGCTGACGATGAGCCAGCAAAGACAAGTTCAATTAACTTAACTTTTGCTAATGCTATTTATTACGGTAAAGCAACACAACCTGGAGCTGTAAATTCAGCTTTTATTTTAGGTAGAACAAAAGAAGTTAGAACTAACAGAAATAAAACATTTACGGTAACTACAGGAGCTGGAGAATACATATGGTATTTCTCACCAGTTTCTTATGGTTTACCATCAGTAAAAACAAATGGATTTAGTGGTGGTTTAGATAACTTAGGTACTGTTAGTTTTACTAACTCTTTAGGTTATACAGAAAACTATTATATCTTAAGATCAACAAATACTAACTTAGGTTTAACCCTTGTAGAAATAACATAATATGTCAATAGCAGTAGCCGATAGAATAACAAGAGGAACAAATAATACAGCTGAATTTGCGGTAGTTTGGGAAGGAGATTTAAAACTCTCAAACATACTAGTTACAGATCAGGCTGAGAGAGATGCTATTCCTGAATGGAAACGTATGTCTTACATGCAAGTAAGATATATTACGGGAGAAGTATTTGAGTTAGGGTTAGATACTACTGTAGCAGGACAAGTATGGACTGAAGTAACACCTGATGTTCTGCCTGATAATGTTGTGACAGAGGATGAAATATTTGATATTGATGGTTATATTAAAGCTGATTTAGTTAGGAATATATTTCTTAATGATCAGTTTGTAGTAGACTCTGAAGCTGAAATGTTAGCTTTAACAACTGTTACGGGTAACTTTGTTATTAGAACCGATACATCAGCTATTTTTGTTAAATTAAATAACGATGATCCTGCGACTCTAGCTGACTTCTCTGAAATAACTTATCCAGGAGCTGTACTATCAGTTAATGGAGATGTTGGAGCTGTAGTTATAACACTCGATGATTTAATTACTGAAGAAACTTCAGTATTTAATGATGCTGTTGCAGCTAGTCCAAGTATAACATCTATTGATGCTTCAATTGTTACTTTAACTAATGATTTGGACGCTTTAGAACTTATAGTAGATGGTATAGTAGCGAGTACTGGTACAATAAATGGTTCTACTGGCGCATTAGATAATGCTGTTTTAAGAGCTAATGGTACAGGCGGAGTAACACTACAAGCTAGTCCAGTTGTTATTAGTGATACAGGTGATTTAAGATTAGGTGTAGCTGGCGTTACAGCAAGCACCGCAAGAATTATAGAGGCTAGAGGAATTGAACCTGACATTAGTTTGCTATTCCTTGCCCAAGGTGACGGGGAATTAATATTTTCAACAGCTGGTAATGTTACAATATCTGGTGAGGTCATTTCGATTGCTACAGACACTCTTGAAATAGGTAACACAGCTGATGCGGGTGCTACGGTTATAAAGATTTTTGAAGATACACCTGGAACTAATTTCATAGGCATTACTGTACCATCATCAATTGCTGCTGATGTAACTTATGTATTACCAGTAGCTCCAACAAGTAATGGACAAACTCTAAAAGGTAATACTGACGGTACTTTATATTGGGAATAATTTGTTAATTTAAAACACTTTACTTAACTTTAAAGCAAACTTAAAACTATGGAAAAAACCATTCAATTAAAACCTAAACAACAAGCCATACTACAAAGTACACAAGCTGAAAAACAGAAAGTACAGAAGTTATTTAGTGAAATTCAACAAAAAGAAGTATCTATTATTGAACTAATTCTTGAAGCTAATGAAGTTAAGGGATTGGTATCAAAATATGATATTAAAGGGGATAAACTTATCTTAACGTTTATAGAACCAAAAATTGGGGAAAAACTTCCTGCTAAACCTAAAAAACAAGAACCTAAAGAAACAAAATAATGAAAGTATCATTGAATCAATTAGTTCAGATGACTGCTGATTTAGTTAAACAACCTTTTAACGTACCGTTACAAAGGGAGTTAAAACTTATTTTCAATTACAAAAGAGCTGATTGGGTTCAAAAGATAGTTGACAAACATCCTGAACAACGTAAGTACTTTTTGAAAGAATTTACTGTACCTTTAAAAGAGGTAACTGAAGAGGATGATTGTTATGTTGATTTACATGACTGTCCACTTAAAAGAACAGAATTTCAAATACCCCAACCTGTAAGAACAGCTTATGGGTTATTTGATTATGTAGGCAGTCCTGATAAAATGGATTCCTTTACTTATACTACAACTGAACAACTACAGTTTATGAATAAGTATGGATCTAAGTATACTTACGATAGACCTAAATACTTCTACGTAAACGGTTATCTGTATGTATATAATGAACCTAATATGGAGAATTTGGGGGTAAGAGGTATATGGCCTGATCCTACTGTATTACAGGATTTTAAATGTGCTAATAAACCATGTTACACTGATGATGATCAATGGGATATTCCTGGAGATATTGTTAATACAATGGTTCAAGATGTTATAAAGAATGAGCTAAGATTGTTACTTGCAAACATGGAGATGGATGAAGTAACAGTTGATAATCAAAACTAACTATGGAGCAAAAGAAGAAAATACAACCACCTAAGTCACACTCGACAAAGGAGATGTATAAACATTACAAACAAACACACCCAACTGCTAAAGAGCCTTATTGGATGTTTAAAGAAGTGGTATCAAGGTTCAACCGTAAAGCTGCTGATGCAGTTATCTATGGTCAAGTACTAAACTTTGGTAATACTATTGGGAATCTACTTATTAAAAAAATAAGAAGAAACTATGAGAAGCCAGTAGTAAACTGGGGAGAAAGCAAAAGGATAAAAGCTGAATTAATAGCTTCTGGTTTAAAACCAAGGGAAGCTGGTTCAACTGAAGGTCATGATTGGTTAATATATCATTCTGATCCTTGGTATCTAAGGTTTGCCTGGAGTAAACGTAGAATATGCAGAGTAAAGAATCAAACTGTGTACAAGTTTACACCTACTTCAAATAGAAGTAAGATTGCTGGAGATACCTCACCATCAAGATTAGGTAATAAAGGTAAGTTAGTATTAGCTAATAAAATGAACCCTACACTACATATGGTTTATACAAATGTAATGACAAAACAAGAATGATGGAACATAACTTACTTTTACAAAGAATATACGATAACGGGGACTCAACTTGTGGGTCCATGTTATCATTAGATACACCAAAACCTCATCTTGAGGGATGGGTATTAGAAGATGAGTTCAGAGCTACTAAACTAGCTAAAGAAACTAGAATACCAGCTGGTAAATACAAACTAGGTATTAGAAAAGAAATAACTGGTTTAACCCAAAAGTATTTAGATGATGATAGACTTAAACCTTGGTTTGAAAGACACATAGAGGTATTAGGTGTAAAAGGATTCATGGGTATTTATATTCACATAGGTAATGACGAAGAACATACTGATGGTTGTATCTTAATTGGTGACTCTTTAGAAAACATAAACCTTGTAAAAGCTAAACCATTAGGTAAAAGTGTACAAGCTTATAAAAGATTCTACCAAAAGTATTACCCTTTACTAAAAGAAGGAAAGACAGTTTACTTAACAATATTTGACGAACAAAAACTACTAACCTAAATGGCTAAATATCCACTAATTTCTGCTAAACAAGTTCTTGCTAGAACTATACGTAACTTAGGTTATAAACTACCATCAACATACATGGATGATATTCTTGAATGGATACCAGAAGGTATGGGTGAGATGGAAGTTACTCAATCTTTAATACGTGTCTCAACTGGTGGACAAGGAGATCAAGATGCTTTGTATGTAAAAAATCATTGCGTACAATTACCTTGTGGTTATAGAGCTGTAATAGCAATAGAGGATGAGAATGGGAGAAGATTACCTGTTGGTGGAGATCAGACTGACTTTACTAAACAATCTAGTATTAGACACATATCAGTAGGGATTAGTGGTCAGCCAAGAACTACAGTATTTGAAGTTAACCCATTTCAACATCAAACTGCTGATGGATTACCTACAGATGAGCCTGCTGAATCATTCCCTTGGTTTGGTCAAGATATAACTACTACACCAGGTACTAATAGATCAACTCATTATTACCAGATAGTTGGTAATCATATACAAACTAGTTTTGAAGAAGGTTTTATCAGATTACATTATTTATCCATACCAGTATGTAAGGAAGGTTACCCTTTAATACCAGATAATGAAAACTTTAAAAGAGCTTTAGAGTGGCATGTAATAAGAAGATTAATAGGCTCAGGATATAAACATGAAGTATTCTCGTATGAATATGCGAATCAAGAATTTGAAAGGTACGCTGGTCGTGCTATGGGTGAAGTATCATTCTATACTCCAGATGATGCTGCCAAACTAAATAGATCTATTATTAGGTTAATACCACCCCATCAGTATCAAAATGATTTTTTTACTAACAGTGAACAAGACGAGAGATTATTTAAGTAAAAAGCATATGGCAAAGTGGTTTAAACAATTTAGTTTTTGGATGAAGTTAAAAGCAACTATAACAGTATTTGGTGTAGGTGGAGAGATTACTATGATCGCTACAGATCAAGTACCTCACTGGCACGTAGTAACGATAGCAGCCACACTAACTGGTATCCTCATAACTAATTTTATTGAAGATAGAGATGGTAACGGTATAGTAGATTTCTGGGATAAAAAGAAAAAGAATGAACAGATATAGTGTAATAGCAATTGTATTATCAGTAATAGTTGGTTTAGTCGTAGGATCAATATTTTCTACCTCTCAAAAGAATAAAGAAATAGTTAAACTAGCTAAGCAACATGAGATACAACTTAAACAAGAAATAAGTAATAGTAAAAAATTAATAGAAACATATAATATTAGGGAGGATTCTCTAGTTGAAATTATAAGTTTAGATTCAATTAAAATATCGGCTATGGAACATCGTATTAAACAAGATGGTGTTGTTGTAGAACAATTAAGAAAAGAAAGAGCTAAGTGGACAAATGAAGAAAAAGTTAATTATCTTACTAATCGCTATACTAACTAGTATAGTTTGTACAGCTCAAACTGAGGAAAAAGTATTAATACCTGTGAGGGTATTAAATGGTATTATAGACGACCTTACTAAATATGATGGGATGAAGATTACCTTGTCCAGGAAAGATTCTACTATCACTATACTTAACGATCAACTTAAACGTAAAGATGAAGTAATACTTGTACATAAGCTTAAACAAGACGAGTACAAACAAATTATAGAAAACTATGAAGTTGTACTTAAAGTTAAAGAAGCTGAAAACAAAGATTTAAAGAAGGAATTAAGAAAGGTTAAAATAAGAAATACACTAGTTATTATTGCTGAAGCTGCAATTATTGTATTATTAATATTATGAACAACTGTGGTATCTATAAATTAGTAAACCTTGTAAACAATCACTGCTATGTTGGTTCTAGTGTAAATTTAAGACGTAGAAAGAGACAACATTTTTATGACTTAAATACACAACAACACCACTCAGACTACCTACAAAAAGCGTATAATAAGTATGGAAAAGCTAATTTCGATTTTGTAGTAATTTGCCACTGCTCACAAGAAGATTTAGTAAATTTAGAACAATATTATATAGATAAGCTAGAACCAGTTTACAACATTTTAAAATTTGCCCATAGCGGGATTGGTTATAAACATACAGAAGCTACAAAACTTCATTTATCTCAAGTTAATAAAGGTAAAAGTCCTTGGTCAAAAGGTTTAACAGGAGTTTTTAGCAAAGAGACTTTACAAATTAAGAGCGAGCAACAAAAACATAAAAGAGGTGTAGTTAAGGTAGACCCTAAAACTAACACACATATAGAAACCTTTGACAGTATGTCGGGTGCATTACGCTCGTTAGGAAAAAGTAAAAATTGGTGTTCTAACCTAAAAAGAGCAATAAAAAACAATACAAAGATGTTAGGATTTAAATGGATTTGGGCAAATGAAATTTGTTAAGGGATTATATACAGACTGCGCAGAGCAGGACATGCCACCTGGCACATACAGGTTTGCTAAAAATATGGTTGATTCCAACCTTCAGCAAGCTTTAGAGAATGAAGATGGTTTTAAAAATTTAGGATCTGTTGTTACTGAACCTATTATAGGTATTGTACCTGTACAAGATGACTTTGTAGTATTCTCAACAGATAATACAACTCATAAGATAACCTTAGTAACTGTGAATGGAGAATCACTAACTCCAACATTAGTGTACTCAAACTCAGCATTAAACTTTAACACAAACAGTCCAATTAAAGGGGAATTTAGAAAAGATATATTTGGTAATAGAACTGTAGCTTGGGTTGATAACATTAACGTTCCTCGTATTATAAATATAGACGAACCAGGTGATATAAATAGTATCGAGGACTTATCTATATTTCAAAATGTAAATAACCCTGCAATTACTAATGCAGTGATAAACGATACTGGAGGATCATTACCTACAGGAGCATTAATAATTATAACTAAATATGAAAATGAAGATGGTACAACTACTAATTGGTTTGTACACGATAAAGTATTTTATATTAATGATGATCGTAAAAGTCAAGCATTCGAACAGTATGATGGTGCTGTTGGCGGATTAAATTCAGGTAAATCAATAACTGTTGATTTAACAGGATGTGACACTAGATATAGTAAAATAGTAATTGGTTACATACATTCATCTAATGGTGTACTATCAGCCAATAAATCTATTACTAGAGCAATCTCTTCTACTATTAACCTTACCTTAACAGGTAGTGAATCTAAACAAGATATTACCTTAGATGAAGTATTAACACCTTCTGCAAGTTACGTAAACGCAAAAACAATAACACAGCTGGCAGGTAGGTTGTACTTGGCTAACTTAACATCTGAGGAGTTACCTAACCTACAAAGCGTAGCACTCAACTCCAGAATAAATTATACTAGTGAACTAAAAACAGTTACAGTAAATACAGGTAATCATAGGGATGTAGAACCACCAACTTTTACTCCTGGTGAAGTGTATGCTTTTTATTTGGGAGTAGAGTTACTTAAAGGTGGATGGGTTTATTACCACATTCCTGGTAGAGCACCTACAACAACTGGTTACGATGATAGAGGCTCGATAACTTCTAATGGTTTAACCTACAAAAGGTTTCAAGTAGAAGATACTGTAAATAAATCTGGCGCAGCAACAAAAATGGGTTATTGGGAAAATGAAAATGAGTTGTATCCTAATACTGAACCATTTATTACTGCTGGGTTGAATAACCAGCCTGTAAGACATCATAGATTTCCCACACTTAATTCTCTAAAGAATAATGAGTACAACGCTACAGCTAATGTTGGCATTACATCTTTACCTGTTTTAAGTATAGAAGTATCAAACGTAGTTATACCTACTGAACTACAATCTAAGATTAGTAGATGGGGTATTTTTTACGCAAAGAAAACACCACAAAACTCTTTGGTAGTTGGTTCTGATTTGTATCAGTACAGTGGCGAAAAGGCTGGAGTGTACTACAACATGGGTGGTAACTTCATACAAGCTTGGTTAACGTCTGGAGGATTAGATCAAATAAACTATACAATCAATAGAAGTAAAGGTAGAGGACACTCCCTGGATCTTTTACTTAACAAATCATTACGTCCTACTTATGCTAGGTTTGATTATAACTTAAATAAAGTAAATACTTTTAATAACCAATATGTTGGATTTAGAAGTTCTGGTGGTATTATAGCTAAAACTAATGATGATCCAGAAGATTCTAAAGATGCTACAGCAGCTGTATTAGACTACACAACAGTATTTGGTAGCTCATCAACTATTACTAACAACCCATCTACAGCGTTTACTAGATTAAATGATTTTCAGTATATACCAGAAAACAGTGTCTTAGGTAATTTTGATAACCTAAATTCAGAAGGTATATTTGCTTATACACTTAATGATTTACCTGCTAATATTACTGCAATAGATAGTATTGGAGCTAAAATGATTACAGCTAGGGTAAATAGATTCTCCCCTGAAAAAGTATTCATTACAGGTACAAATACAACATTAGCTGCTGCTAGTTTATTAAGCACTAGCTATATGACTTATTACAACTTACTTACTAATGTCCATAATTCATTTTATGATCAAGAATTGGTGCAGACTAATTCAGTAAGTAGTAGCACTACAGCTTACCAATTACCATCCTCAACTTCTGGATTGTTTAAAGGTGGAGATTCATTCCTATCATATATCAGCTATTTAAGTTCAACTTGTAACTTGTTTGGTGTAGATGCATCATTTCCTAATAACATTCCTGATAATGATGGAGCTAGTGGTGTTCGTGTATGGCATAGCTACATAGGTTATACTAAATCTAACATTAACTACAGACAAGAATTACCTGGAGATTTAAGTACATTATATCATGC
>Ga0181351_1000322_pt1 | contig 13193 bp, 14 predicted proteins | sample Su13VDMM15SD_FD_170485 | JGI IMG/M metagenome (GOLD analysis project Ga0181351, IMG submission 170485) | Freshwater viral communities from Lake Michigan, USA - Su13.VD.MM15.S.D | ecosystem: Environmental > Aquatic > Freshwater > Lake | place: USA: Michigan | collected 2013-07-16 | reverse complement strand
CTAGTTTTATTTTGTCCTATATTAATTACACCAGCTGTTTGATTATTAGCAATATTAAGGTTACCTAAAGTTAAATTATCTAATAAGTCATAAGTAGCAGTAGGAGTTACAACATTAATTTTAGAAGTATTTATAACATTATTAAAAGTATTACTAACACCAGTCCAAGTATTAGTTAAAGCAAGTAAACCAGAAGATCCAGCATTAGCGAGAACGAAAGCACATGTAGCGACGTCATTTGTACTTGTTCCGACCGCTTTTGTTGTAGCCGTGATTGTAGCACCTGTAAAAATTTGATTGCCTGTCCAAGTTGTCCCCGCTTTTAAATTTGTTAAAGCAGTTGATACAAAATTTGTTGTAGCCACTTTTGTAGATATATCAGATGCCGTTTGAGTGAATGCGGTTAAAGTAGCTCCAGTAAAGTTTTGAGATTGTGTCCAAGTATTAGCATCACTTAATAAATTTTGGACGGCAGTATTAGCGAAAGCAGTAGTAGCAACAGTAGTATTATTAATTAAATTACCTTGTGTAGTAGCCGTAAGAGTAGCACCAGTGAAATTTTGAGTACCAGTATAAGAAGCACCATTTAATACATTTGCTATAGCAGTAGTAACATAAGCAGTAGACGCCGCAAAAGTTGAATTATCAGTAGCCCCTTTTGAAACAACTGTAATATTACTACCGGTAAAATTATTTGTTCCTCCCCATGTATTAGTAGCAGATTTTAAATTAGTTATTGCAGTTGTAACATATGCAGTTGATGCGGCTTTTGTACTATTTTCTGATGCTAATTTTGTTAATACTGAAAAATCATTAGTTGTAGATGCAGTTGAATTAAAAGTTAAATTCGTAGTACTTGCAATAAAATCACAAACAACAGAAGGCGAATTAACTGATGCACTCGCGTAAAGTTCATCACAATTTATTATAGTTGAATTTATTGTATTTGAATTTATTGTAGTTGAATCAATTGTTCCAGTTGTAATAAGATCACCTTCTATTATAGTTCCTCCAGAATCAAAACTTACTATTCCATTCATTGATTTAATATATGATCCATTTCCAGACATTTTATATTATTATATTATATTAGATATTTTTTAACATTGATATTCAAAACTTAAAGTTAAAACATAAGCTCCAATAGGTGAAAAGTTAGTAGATGTTGTAGTTGATGATGTATGTATATCTACACTAACATTATTATTTTTAGGTCTAGTTAAAATATAAATAGGTGGATTAGTAATAGTATCAGCATATAAAAATGTTATATAATCTGTTACTGTTGTTGATCCTGTTGCATATGAATTTTGCCTTAAACATCCTAAAAAACCACCTCTATATGTGTTATTAGATAAAGCGATTGATGATTCAATTATAGATGTACTTGATTGACCTAAATCTAAATACACAACAGCATTTGTTATATCTGCTAAATCTGATGAAGCTATAGCACTAGTAAATGTAAAACTAACCTTATATTCTCCTTCTGGTAATACAGACCAATCTACAAAAAATGTACTACTTGTGGCGGGTGTTGCTCCTCCAAAATTAGAATTTAAACAAAAATTATATATTCTTTTTTTATTTTGATAGATTTCATGATTATTATTATTAAACATTTTATATATTATATATTAGATATTTATTCTTCATTAAAAATTAATTCGTCCCAATTTTTAAACATTCTCTGAGAATCAACATTAATAAATAAAAAATTATGTGGTTTATCATATACAATCTTTACAATTTCATTAATTTTATCGCTATGTTGTTCTATCATTTCAGATGTAATATTTAACATTTCATGACGACTACATTTAAAAATAAATAAATTACTAAATAACTTTCTAATATCTTTTTCTATTGAATACCATGTCTGAACTAAAAAATATATTGATATATGATAATGTCTTCTATTCATGATAAACTCTTTTAATTTTTTCTTTGTTTCGTTATTTTTTAAATATGCTCCCATGTCATCAAATAAAATAGCGATATTATCATCTTCATCTAAGTTATCTTTTATATATTCTAAATTCTCAACAGTTAATTCGTCAAATTTTTGGTCGTCTGGTAATTGATCGAATAATTTATCTTTCATTGATGCGCGGCTTTGTTCTGGTTGAAATAAATATATTTTATCATATACTTTAGCGAGTAATTTTTTAGATTTCATAAAAGAATATATCATACTAGTTTTTCCGCTTCCCGGTTTCCCTACAATTAAATTAGTACTATGACAATTTAAAAATGATGTTAATTCATAATTATCTAATTTAGGATGTAATTTTTTATCACATAACATTTCACATGATGGTAGATTAGGTTTTTTATTAGTTTTAATACTTATCATTATATATAATTTAGATATTTAATTTATTTTAAAGGTTTGTTCCTGGTCTTTCTTCTATACTTAATGGCTCTTCAGTTTTTATTGACGCTTTCACTTTATTACGTGCATATACTTTTAATGTACTAACGCTCGGTTTATAAAATTTACCATTTTTATAAATTTCTTGAATTTCATTACCATCAGAATCAAAACCACTATTATGTATAGTATAAAAATTATCATTTTGAGAATTTAAATATTTAACTATATCAATAGCATCCATACTTGAAAATTGGTCTCTACTTTTTTTCGGTGGTTGTTCTACACTTATTATTGGTTCTGCTGCTGCTTGTCCTTGTAATATTGTTGGCGGTGGTTGTAATGGTTCTAATATTGTCTTTAGTGGTTTTTTAGATTCTTTAACTTCTAATGCTCCTTGTGATACTGGTTCTTCTGGTAATATTTGCCCCACTGAAGTTTGAATAGGTTCTTCGCTTAATCCTCCAAATCCTAATTCAACTGTTTCTTGTGTTAATGGTGTTGTTTCACTTGGTATATTACTTATAAGTTCTGCTGCTCCTCTTTCTTGTATTTGTTGTAGTACATTTTCTTGTTGTGATACAACCTCAGGATCTACATATGGCTCTTCGGCTTCAGGTTGTTGTTCTTCAGCTTGCCTTGATAATAATATATCTCTTTGATTAGACCTTCTCAAATCTAATAAATTATATCCTAAACTTCTACTTAAAATTAAAGTTTCAGTTGATGTTGGTGGTTTACTTAATAAGCCTAATTCTCGTTTTGATACAACCGCGGGCAGTACAGATAATGCAGAACTACCTAATATTATTGGTGTTTGGGTTGATGATGATATAAATTCTATTGGTGGTCGTGTAGGTGGTTTAAATATTTGTGATAGTTCTTCTGTATCATCTTGTTTATCTGTTAATATTTGTCCTAATAATGCATGACTTGTTTTCTCACTATCTTTTTTTATTTCTTTTAATGCGACTACTGGTTCAGATGGTTTTACTTCAAGTTTTTCAACACGTGCTGTTCTTACTTTTTCTAAATCATTCACTTTAGTTTCTTCTATTTTTGGTTGTGGTGTAATTGCTGCAATTAAAGGGTTTTGTGTTGGATTAGGATATTTAATAGTTGGTTGATTTAATGATATTGTTGAGGATGGATATATAATCGGAGAGGTTATAGGTTGTTTCGCGATAACTGGTTTTTTTTGTGGTGATGTTCTCGCTCTCTTTTTAGTTATGCTAGAACCAATATTAACTGTTACACTTTGTTTTTGTGTTTGTTTCTGTTTCTGTGCTTTTGTAGGTTTTTTATTTTTTTTTATAGTTATTTTTTTTACCATGTATATATTATTATAGGAATTAATTATATAAAAGGCACAAATTTAACTGTTATATTTTCAACTTTTGTGACATTTGGTTTAAGTGGTATGTTACTGGAATTCGTCCGGTCCTTCTTTTTAATAATAATTTCTTCTTCACTGCTTATTTCATCTAATACCTGTTGTTTTTTAATTTGTTTCTTTTTGACTTTAATCGCTTTCTCAACTATTTTTTTTTCTAATTCTTCTTTCTCTTGTTTTGCTATTTGTGCTTTTATTTTTTTATTCTCTGCTATTTTTGCTTCTCTTGCCTTTTTCATCTTTTCAAATTGTTCTTTTTGTTTTTCTGTTTTCTCTTTCTTTCTGTTGTCAGTTTTAGGCTTCACACGCTCTAATATAATTTCTTCTTCCTTTTCTTCTTCTTTTTCTTCTTCTTCATCTGATTCTTTTTCAAGGTCTTCTAATTGTTTTTTTAATATTTCCAATTTCGCCGATTTTTTTAAAGGTTTATTTTCTGGAACTTCGGACGTCATATATAATAATATAGAAAATATAATCTATTAATAATATATGGTATATCAAGATAATAGATTAATAACCTTAAACAGTCAGGATGGCGATAAACAAAATGGTACTCTTCTATCTAATATAAATTTTCCTTTCAGTGGATTATTAAAGGATGATAAATCAACAATAAGAACATATGTAACAATCCTTAACGCTCAATTTCCAGTTAGTTTTTATATCATTGATGAAACAGATAATCAATTAAATTATTTACAAGGATCAACACCAAAAACAATAACTATAACTATTGGTAATTATAATGGTAATCAAATGGTAACCGCCTTAAATACAGGATTTACTAATAATAGTTCATCTGTTGTAGCATCTTTAAATTCTCAAAATGGTCTTTTATATTTTACAATTACTGGTGGGGGTAGTTATACATTATTAGCAACATCATCAATTAAATCAATATTGGGTTTTTATGATGATATTCAAAGCACAACACAAATAATTTTACCTTATCAATTAAATTTATTAGGTAAGAAAAAAATATTTATTAATAGTAATCATTTAAGAAATAACGCCTACTCATCTAAATCTTTTTCGTGTGTACAAACTATAGCAACAATACCAGTAGACCAACCACCTTATAATATGATTAATTATGTATCCGTATCAGATTTAGAAAAAAATATATTATTTAATAGATTTATTGATATGATAGATATTCAAATAGTTGATGAAGATAATAAATTTATAGACTTCCGAAATATTAATTGGTCTATTACATTATGTTTAACCGTTGAAAAAAATGATATAGAAAAAATTGATTATGGATTATTAAATTTACCAATTGAAAATAAAAATATTATAGAAAATACGAAAAAATTATCTCAAGACGAAAAAGATTTAAATTTATTAGAAAGTTAAAAAAAAATCTAAGTTATATATATATACAATGGAAAGATTACCAAAATCTATAGACTACTCAACACCTCTTGCAACAATGCCTTCTGAAACACAAAATTATTTAGTTTCATGCACTCCAAGTAATGGTTCTTCGTTTCTACCTGGAAGCACTATTATTGTTGACTTAAATAATGTACCTGGATTTTTAGACCCAGCATCTTTAAGTATTCGTTATAAATATTCAATAACATCCGCTTCTAGAAGTAATGCAGCAGCACAAAATATAGGAATTGTAGGTTGCCCAGCGTACTCTCCGTTCTTGAGGCTGGATGTGCTTTCAAATTCTTCAGTACTTGAGAGCATAAATAATTATAACAGCCTCGCAACATTTTTGACAAATACTACACTAGACGTAGCGCAGAAATTAGGGCAGCAACTATCAATGGGATACGCAGTTACCGCGGATACTATGGATAACCAAAATGATACAGATGGCGTTATTTTTGCTACTTCAACCGCTGGTGGTACTATATCAGCACAAGCCGTAGATGGTTATATTTCCGTTCCATTAATTGGAAATTGTTTAGCATACTCAGAAAAATTGATACCACTAAATTATACCAATTGGAGATTACAATTAACCCTTGATTCACTTGCTAATATTGGTTCAAATCTTGCTACAGATTTACCACTTTCAGGTTACACAATTACTAATTTTGAAGTTGTTTATAATCAAATTCAATTTCCAAGTTATATTAATGAACAAATAAAATCAATGAATAATGGTAAAATTAAAATTAAAACTAAATCATTTGGTGTTGCTTCTCAACCGATAGCGGGTGGGTCAAATGGTACAATCAACTTATATTATAATTTACGATATGCATCAATAAGATCATTATTTTTATTATCTTGCCCATCTGCTACTACATTTGCCAGTAAATTAATGGAATCTGTAGATGCTACAACTAGTTCTGGGTCTTATCAATTCCAAATAGGAGGTGTCAATTATCCTCAACAAATACTATCTACCCTAAATAACAAGAGTGGAATTATTAATGAACTTAGGAGAGCGATGGGGTCAATATATGATCGTAATAATAGTTTATCAATTGGATCGACTGAATTTTTAATGACACCTGCAAGCACAACCGATGTGATCAACATCCCCGGCAAATTTTATGTGGGTGTTAACACGATGCGACTTACTGAAGACCAAGATTATATGTTTACTGGTGTTTCATCTGCAAATTCACAAATTAATGTTATTATTAATACTTCTACTGCTGTTGCTGCTGGTAATAATTTAACATGCCTATTACTCGCCCATTACGACGCGATCTTCGAAATTGACATGTTAACAAAACAAATAAATTATATTCAATAAAAAAAATATCTAAGTTTATTATATATAAATGGTTAATCGTGTTAAAAAAGCTGCGCGAATTGTAGGAATGTTGAAAGATACTACTAGAGGTTTATTAGGAAAAAATTTATCAAGTGCAATAAATCAATCTGCTCTTGATAGTGTAAATGCTTATAATTCTCCAAATCCGATCCCCGGTTTTAAGAAGGGTGGGCGTGTCCGACGTACGGGTATCGCTCGGGTGCATAAAGGAGAAGTCGTCTTAACTGCTTCTGCTGCTAAATCTCTTAGAAAACTATTAAATAAATAAATATTTAACTTTTTTTATTTATACTTTTATAATATAAATAAAAAATGTTCTCAGAGGTCTTCTTTACAGGTTTATACAGTTCTCTTATTGGGTTTATTATTGCTATTGGTGCTCAGTGTTATAAATCAAAATGTTCACAAGTTAAAGTGTGTTGTATTACTATTAATAGAGATGTCACAGGTGAAGAGGAATTAGACAGACGAATAACTAATCCTATTGAAAGTAATAATAGACTTTAGTTTTTTTCTAATATATAATAAATGAGTTATGTTGTATGGTTTCATAGATTCGATCGCCTTGGTTGTAATTTAATATGTTACATTGCACAAATTATATATGCCCATTATCATGGATATAGTATTAAAATAATGGATAATAAATTTAATTATTGTAAATATCCTAATAGTAAATATTATATTATATTATTAAATTATATTAACAATGTATTAAATATTAAAAGCAAAACAATGGACGAAGAAATATTATATAATTGTAATAAATATGACGTTCAATTATTTTGTGGTTATGTTACTCAATCTATTAAATGTGATTTATTAAGTTATTTTCATAAACATATTTATAATGATTTAGATTTTGAGGATTTGAATACTTTTTATTATAATGTTTTAACTACTTATGATTTTAATAAGTCTGTATTTTGTCATTTACGTTTAGATGATGTTTCACATAAAACTGATTATGATGGTTCTATATGTAGTAGATATTATAAATTATTAATTGAAAATAATAAACCATGTGATAATAAATTTTATGATTATATTAACAATCACGCGCCCTTAAGTAAAAAGAAAATATTAATTATGATAGATGATAGTAAGAAATTATTTCCAAATGATAAACTATATATGGTTACATCTCCTATATCTGATAGTGACTTTAAAGAATATAAAATAATTTCTAATGATGATGTTGACAAAGATTTATTTATTTTATGTAATTCTAAAAAATCAATTTTAAGTCGTTCTATGTTTGCATTAATATCATTATTTTTTAGTGAAAAAAAAGACTATTGTTATCTTCCATCGTGGGGATATTTTGTAACATGTGGATTGAATACAAAATATGATAAAAACGCATTTAAATATATATATTAAGTTTATTTTTTTCTAATATTATAATAATGTCAATTGAAGACGAACAACCGCAGAGCGATTCTTGGTCTCTCCAAGACGAACTTTTAGAAATAGAAAATTATATTAAATCATTAGAAATGAATGATAATTCTAATAAAGAAATGGAAGATCGTATTAAAGATGGTATTTCAAAAGGATTAGTATGTGATTTTTCTAAAGATGAATATAGAGGAACAATGTTTTCCCAAAAAGTAATTAAGCAAGAAGAATATAATGATTTTCAAAATTATATTAATAGATGTAGAAAGAAACAATATGATGAGTATAAAAAATGGAAAAATGATATAATTAATAGTGGTGTTGAATATTCTAAAGATGAATTAAAATATAATAAAATTGGTTTAATCTGAATCTTCTGAAAAATCAATCTTTGAATTTATTTCAGGGCGATAATGTAAATTATATTTTTTAATAAATTCATTTAAATTATGTGTTCCCATTGATAAGTTACATAAAGTGCATATTGGTACTAAATTATCTAATGTTGTCTTTCCTCCATTTACATGGGCTACAATATGACCCGCTTGGAAATTACCTATTGATATTTGTTCTCGTCTACAACATTGACACATACCAATACGACGATCATCATAATAATTAATCCATAATGCATTCCTCACGGTTTTTGGTAATTGTTCTCTTTTTAATATTGGCTGGTCGCTTTCTTCGTCTGTTTCTGTTTCTTTAGGATGATTAAATTTATAGCATTCATAACAAGTATTAAATTTAGTGTTTGTTATTTTTGACATTCTACATTGAGGACATATTTTTATTGAATTACTCATTATAATAGAATAGAAAAAATTAATCAATAAAATCTGGTTCGTCTTGTAAAGACCAAGAACCGCTACGCGGTTGTTCGTTGCTATACCAAAAGCCCTTAAATTGCTTAGTCTCATATGTGCGGTCTTTCCAATTGTTTTTAATTGCATTAATAACCTTTGTATTATTATAATCATCTATTTTATTTCTATTTAATCTTTCATCTATTTCTTTTGCTGTTTCTAATATTGTGCCATATTCTTCATATTGTTCTTTTGTGTAATACTTGTATAAATCCATATATATATAAAGTTATAAAATAAAAATCTTAAGTATTTTTTAAGGATTTATTTTTCATTTAAGGATTTATTTTCTAGGTGTATTATAATGGAAACAACAAAACAAATTATTTGTAAAGTATGCAGTTTAGTAAAAGAAGGCGATATGAAATTTAAAGGTCATTATTGTCGTGCATGTTATAATATCAGACAAAAAACCGTTTATTATGAAAAACTAAAGCCCCTACACCAAAAGTATTATTTAGAAATTAGGGCTGACCCTGAAAAATTAAAAAAGTATAATGAAAATCATGTATTATATTATAAAAAGAAACAACTAAAGAAACAGTCAATTAATAACGAAGAGCAATTAATTAATATTAGTATTCAAGGAATAATAAATAACGAAAGAGCAATAGCAGAAATAGAAAAAATGAATTTATTATATCCAAATTAAAAATATCTAGTAATTTATAGAAATCCTAATTTTTATTATTCTAAAAAAATAATAATAAAAATTAACTTAAGGAAATATTATTTTCTTATTATAATATATGACAATAAATGTTGAGAAAAGAACAAAACGTTTTTATTATTATTTTGGTAACCGCGAGAATCACCCATACTTTAATAAACTATTTAAATTATATCTTAATGACACATTAAAAACTATTACACAAGTTCAAAATAGATTTAATAAACTTAAAATCAAAAAAAATGGAGAAATATACAAAAAAGATATTAAAAATGCAGATATAATTGATAAACAATATAAACAATATAAAGAAGATAAGAAAAAAAACAAAATAAGTAAATATATACAATCAGAATATATTGTTGATATTAATGAAGATAATTTCACTAATGATTTTGGAAAAGATAATTTTGGTTTTTGGACTCATACAAATAATATACTTAACGCAATGAAAAATAATCCTGATACGATTATTATTCATAAACTTGAATTTTATATTAATAATAAAAAACAAACTAAATATATTGATGTTAAAGCATTTGGTAATATTATAAATATTGATTTAATTAATGACCCTAAAAAATTCACTTTCACTAATACAAATTTAACTAAAAAACAAATTGAAGAACAAATTATTTATAATGTAACATTTGGTGGTAGTGGGTTTTCATGGATTGTAGATGGATTTAGAGATTATAATCAAAACGATCAGGATAATACATGGAGTGTTAAACTTATTACAACCGCTTATAAAAGAATTACAAATGATAATAATCAATTATATTTATTACAAAAATATGCGTTTAATAATAATGGTACGTGCGTTTATGATGGATTATTAGAATTCTTTTCTAAATATCTTGAAACAAAAAGTAAACATGCAATTGCAATATATAATAAATTAATTAGAAATCCACATAAATACGCTAAATCATATACTATAGAAGATATGGAAAGTTTAGGGCAGGATATTAACTGTTCTTTCACTATAAATGATTTAATTAATAATAAAGATATTGAAATTAATAAAAACTCATTTAATAATTATAATATTCATTTTGTTAATACTCGTTATAATCATTTAGACTTATTAAAGTGCGTATCTGATGTGCAGGAAGTATCCACAAACTATTACGAGCATTTTAAAGAAGATTCACCTTTTTATATTGAGCGATTAGGCACATTATTAACATTAGATGGTAATTTTAAAATTAATAATGAATATCATGATGTCGTTAATGAATGGAAAGAAAAATATAATATTAATTCTTGTAGTATTGAAATCAATTCAGATATTAATAAATTTATTAATTGTTATGATGATAAAGTACATAGATTTTTTAATCCTCAAATGCAAATTAACGATGATAATTATAATGAATTAGATCTTAAGAAAGCATATTATAATTATCATAAATGCGATTATTATCACGGTTTACCATCTGGCGCTTATATATCATGTAGTGGTGATGGTATGACAGATAAAATATTAATGGAACAAGGAAACCACGGATTAGTAGGATTTTATGAAGTTATTGTAATACATGATAATGAAATATTAAATTATATTGGTATGAAAACTAGAACAAAACATATATTATTTTCAACAACAATTACATTATTATTAGTTGAATATAATGTTAAATTTATTTATTTAAATTATGTTATATCTCCTTCTATACATGCTCCTTTTAATGAAAATTTCTTAAAATATATTGATAATGACACATTAACAGATGAAGATAACGGAGGAGTACGTGTTTATTGTAAAGTAACTGGATGTATGATGATTGAAAATACTAATTTTATTATTAATGTTAAACCAAATAAAAACGATAAGGAATATTATAAAACATTGAAACAATCAGAAAATTTATTTTTTATTGATGGTGTTTATAAAATTGTTAAAAAGCAAACAACTCCAAAAAGTTTAAAACATATGGCATTATCTATTCATGCTATATCAAGTACTATTATTTTACAACAATTATTAAAAATGAAAAAAGATGATATATACGGTGTTAAGGTTGATTCTATTGTATTTAAGAAAGATGCAATTTTTAAATATGATAATGAGTTATTCAAAAGTCCTGGTCCTGCAAATGTCAAAAATATGTTAATTGATGAGGATTATGACGATTGCAAAAAATTTACTATTGTTAATGAATATTTTAAACCATACTTTAAAGAATCACTTAATAAAATTAATTTTGATAAATCCTTTTGTGGCGAACATATAACAAGACGAGTTATAATGCTTGGTGGTGCTGGTGGATGTGGTAAAACACATTCTATATTATCAAGTAAAAATTTTATGATGGATGATCTCTTATTTACTTCTACATGTTGGGAACTTATACAAGGTAAAGTTGATGAATTTAATATAACTGGTATTTCTCTACCAAAATTAAGCGGTGAGATGAATGGTAAAGTAGTTGAAAAATTTAATAGTAATAAATATAAATATATTGTTAATGATGAACTCACATTACAAAGCGAAAAAGGTGTGAATAATATTATTACAGATAATCCTAATAAATTTATTATATTAATGGGTGATATTGATGAAGATGGTTTTTATTATCAATGTAGTATTGGTAGTAATGTGTTTAATCCTTCTCGTATTGGAACAGACAAATTACAATATATTAAATATACTAAAAATTATAGATTTGATAAACCATTTAATGAGAAAATTAATGACTTGCGGGCATACATGAAAAAATATAAAGGTAAAACAGGGTTATTACATTGTTATGTTAAAAAACATTTTAGTGAATGTTTTAAAAAATTTAAACAGATTGAATTTAATGAAAATGATGTAGGAATATCAGCATTAAAACCAATTGGGAAAGATGGTAAATGTTTATATTCTCATCATTTCTATAAACGAGGAGCGAAAGAACAATACTATGTTAAAGATACATATTATAAAAAGGGGTTATATCGTGGTGCAAAACTAGACGAAGAACCAGATAATAAAAATTATATTAATAGTTTATTTAGGACTATACATGCATACCAAGGACGACAACTAACACAAGACAATAAAATTATTATATTATTGAATTCATTGTTTTGTCCGAACCTTTTATATACTGCAATTAGTAGGGCTAGACGATTAGACCAAGTAATAATATTAGATATGATACCTAAAAAATGATTTAAACAAATAGTATATTATAGTAATAAATGGTAAATTATGCAAATGCAAAAGTATATAAAATATGGTCTCCATGTGGAAATAAAATATATGTTGGTTCAACAACTAAAGAATATTTAAGTCAACGAATGGATCATCATAGAGGTGATTATAAACGATGGAAAAATGGAAAACGAAATAATGTATCATCGTTTTTACTTTTTGAAGAATATGGTATTGATAATTGTTTTATTGAATTATTAGAATTAAAAGAATGTATATCTAAAGATGAATTATCACAACTTGAAGGAAAATATATAAGACAATTAGAATGTGTAAATAAAAAAATTGAAGGTAGAACAAAAAAAGAATATCGTAATGAACATAAAGAACAAATGAAAGAATATCACAAAGAATATAAAGAGGTAAATAAAGATAAAATAATACAATATAGAGAAGAACATAGAGAAGAAGCAAAACAAAAAACTAAAGAATGGTATAAAGAAAATAAAGAAAAATTTAATAATGATAGAAGACAAAAAATTATATGTGAATGTGGTTCTGAATGTAATATAGGTGATAAATCAAGACATATAAATCC
>Ga0181351_1000321_pt1 | contig 13195 bp, 14 predicted proteins | sample Su13VDMM15SD_FD_170485 | JGI IMG/M metagenome (GOLD analysis project Ga0181351, IMG submission 170485) | Freshwater viral communities from Lake Michigan, USA - Su13.VD.MM15.S.D | ecosystem: Environmental > Aquatic > Freshwater > Lake | place: USA: Michigan | collected 2013-07-16 | reverse complement strand
TTTGATTTTGTTCTTAAAAAATTTTCATTTAAGAAATTGGCTGATATTGTTGGATATGATGAAGTATTTCAATTATTCTCTATTGTTGGTTTTAAAAAGGGTATAAACTATATGATTGAAAATAAAATTGGTGACATTAGAATTGACGATATTAAGATTGTGAACGGCGAACCAATATTAATGGTTGTAAATAGGGAAGATTATGCGTTTTTATTTAAAGATAATAACATGGCTAATTCTATTTTATCAGGTGAAATGGATTGGGAACCGTATAGTGATGTTGTATATAATTGGATTAATCAAGTATGGGATTGCGTTGAACCTAAATCTATGGAAGTTATTAAAGCTTGGATTAAGGAAAATATTGTTGATTATGAAAATTTTCTCGGTGAAACCATTGAAGTAAATGACACATATTTGAATGAAATTTCAGATGATGAGTTGGGTGATATAATAGATGATAATGGTTATTTTGAAGATTTGAAAAATGAAATGACGTGGGCTTATGAACAGGGTTATAATAATGGGGTTCGAAATAAATTGTATGAAAATGTTACTGATCAACTTGAAACATATTTAGGTAAATATATTGGTTATGAACCATATATTATTAAGAAAAAATTTTATAATAAAGAAAAAGGTGGAATCGATTCTAAAGAAGAAACTGAATATCGTTATCTTTTTAAGGTAGGTGGTGATTTTTATGAAACATTATACAATTATTCTTTAAGTAATTGGGGTTATCCAGTAGATTATAATACGTATTTTAGCACCCTATTAAGTGATTTGGATCTTGATAAGTTATATATTGAAACTGAAGTATATCCAGATGATAAAGAAGTTTGTGAATATTTTAATGAAGATTTACCTGGTAGAATATGAGAGATTTAATTAAACAAATATTAAAGGAAGAAACTAATAATCCACAAACACCTTATGATATTGTAATGAAATCAAATGTGGGTGATATTATACCTGAAAGTGATGTATATCAGTATGTTCAAAAAATACATAATAATTATGATGATTTTATTGATGGTAATTTAGGTGAAAGAATTGAAAGATTTCCAAAATACCAAGTAGCTTTAATTGATATTGATAAAATAGTAACGGATGAATATTATTTAGATGATGATATGATGGATGATTATGTTAATGAATATAAAAATAATAAGTCATACCCTCCAATTGTTTTAGGGTATTATGATAATAGATGGGGTTATGATATTATTGATGGTAATCATAGAGCTAATGCTTTAAAATCAATCGGGGTTAAGAAAATAAAATCTTTGGTTGGATTAAATGATTATCAAAAAACCATAACTGAAAGTCGCGTTAAAAAAAGTGATAGGATTGACATTTATAGGGATGAAAATATAGTGGTTGTTGCTCCTTTAACCCACGAAGCATTAAAGAAATATGCTAGTGAATGTACTTGGTGTATTAATAGTAATAAATATGAATGGGAAGATTATCATCAGGGTAATATCGCTATTATAATTCAAAGAAAACCTAAAAAGAATAAAATAGGTGATACAGGTCAAGAAACTCCGGAAGAGATTTATGACTTTACACACAATGGTTTTGATTCACCTGAAGAAGAGGATTATTATTACGATGACTTACTTGGTAGTATATTTAACTTTGATACTAATATTGTTTATTATAACCCACAGTCGGATATTATTTATGATAAAGGTGATAATTGTTTAACCTCATTCGGATACTCAATTCACGATATTCCACATATGACTGAAGAAATCATAAAGAAAATAAGGACAACTTTAATGAATTAAAATCCGCGAAATTCGGTAATGTCAACCGAAACACACGTAATTTTATTATAATAAGTTTTATACCCACCACGAGTTTTTTCGGTTTCAGCGTCAATCCTATTAGGATCTACAACTTTATAATATTTAACATTTGTTTCACTATCCGCATATCCAACAAAATCACCTAACTCTATATCACATTTCTTTTCTTCCAATTGCTTTTTATACACATAAAATGTGAGATTTCCGTAATCTTCATAAAATAAAGTTCCGTTAGGGTTATATGATTTTGGACCATTATCTTCAATAGTTACCAATACTTTAAGTTCGATTGGTGGTTTAAATCTGATTTCATCTTGAAGTGTTTCCCCATATATATCATCATAATTTGTTTTTTGTCTATCAATTTGATATAATGCAACGGTAAAGTTATTATCATCTTCTAAGTATTCTCTGCCCATCTCGATGTCGAGCGAAAAATCTACATCGTCATACCATTTTGATAGTCGAGTAATTGGTATTTTTTTATTATTTAATGGATTCATATATAATAAATATTTGTTTTTTATTATTTTAATGTATATTATTTTGATAATAATAAAATTATGAAATTTGAAGTGCCGAAAAAAATGTCTATGGTGGATGCCAAAAACATTAGAGATATTAAATTATATATTAGTGATTATATAAATACTAATGGTAGTGTGAAATTATATATTGGTTGTGATTCAAAACAATCAGGGGATTTTACAACCTATGCGGTATCTGCTGTTCTTTATAAAAAGGGATTAGGTGGGCATGTAGTTTATTTTACAGATAAAGTCCCAAGAATTAGGGATATGTTTTCTAAATTATGGGGTGAAGTAGAAAGAACAAAAGAGTTTTTAGAATACTTAGGTGAGGATATGAAACCTTTTATTGAAGAAGTTCATTTAGACCTTAATTCAGTACCATCCCCTAAAAATAAATCAAATATGGTTCATGATTCCGGTGTTGGATTAATAGGTTCAATGGGTTATAAATCAATTGGAAAACCTGATAGTTGGGCAGCTACTTATTGTGCGGATAGAATATTAAAAAATAAATAATATGTTGGAATTTAATATTTTAGAACCACCTACAAACTATACAGGGAGTAAACACAAATTAATACCTCAATTAATTAAACATTTTCCAAAGGATGTTGATATATTTTACGATGTGTTTTGTGGTGGTCTTTCGGTTACTATAAACACAAATTATAATAGGTATGTATCGAATGATATTATAACACCCCTGATAGGGTTTTATTTAATGTTATATTCAGCATCTAAAGAAGATAGGATTGATGCTGAGATTTCTAAAATTTTGGAGTTTAAAATACCTAAAGATAGTCAAGATATTTATAATAAATTGAGGTCGGATTTTAATGTCGATAAAGACCCGTATAAATTATTTAGCTTAATGTGTTCTTGTACTAATAATCTAATGAGGTTTAATAAGAAATTGGGGTTTAATCAGACGTGGGGAAAAAGGAATATATCGGATAAAACTGTTAATAAATTACGGTTATATATGGATAGGTTAAAAGATAAGGATGTGGTATTCACAAACTATTCATTTGAGGAATTGTTTAAAGATAGAGTCCCGACAAAAAATGATTTTGTATATTGTGATATACCATATGAAGGTACTGATTGTGGGTATGGTGTTTTTAGTAGAGAAACTCAAAAGCTTTTTTTTGAAAATATCGATGACTTAAATTCTAAAGGTATTAGATTCGCTATTTCAAACGTATCTATTCATAAAGGTATAATAAACCCAAATATGGGATTTTATAATAAGTATAATGTTGTGGAGTTGGAACATGATTATGAAAAAGTTGCGAAAATGAAGGGTGGTGTGACAAAAGAAATTTTAATAACTAATTATTAAGGATAAAATGATGATTAAAATATTACCAAGAATTTTATTTTGGGGTATGTTGAAGAAACAAGGGATTACCGATTCTAATGTTGAGAATCAGGATGATACATATTTCATATCAATTAATTCAACTGAAGGTAATGATATGGAACCTTATTTTAAGGAAAAACATTCAAACGTATTGACATTATATTTTGATGATTGTAATGAATATAAAAAACATCCCATTATTGGTTGTTCTGGTGAGTTCTACGAGCAAATACCTATGAGTGAGGAACAGGCGTTAGAGGTGGTTAATTTCGTTGAAAAAATGAATGATACTTCTAAGGTATATGTTCATTGTACTGCTGGTGTATCAAGAAGTGGTGCGGTTGGTGCTTTTATAAATGATTATTTTGGTAGGAGTTGGGATAAGTTTAAATTTGATAATCCACAAGTGATACCAAATTCACATATATCGTCATTGTTAAAAAAAATATATTATGGGAAATATCCTGATATATATAAATAAAAAAGGGGTTATATAACCCCTTTTTTTACGATTAAAATTTCGTGTGAATCTTTAACTATTTTACTTTCGTTTAATTCAAACCTATTTTTACCAATTCTTTTCTCACCATTAGACATTGAATAATTCCACTCTGGAAAATAAAAATCAAAACCTTTATAATATTCTCTTATGGTTTCACAATTATTATATGAAAGAACAAAATCTCCTTTATGTTCCAATAATAAATCTCTTAATAATTCGTGATTGAAACCTGAATGATGAACATCTATATTTTTCATTGGATACATTCCTTTATGCATTTTATTGTCACTATCTTTATCTAAATAATATGGTGGATCTAAATATAAGAAATCCTCTTTATGGTTTTTTAAGGTAACATCAAAAGTTTGTTGATTAACGGTTAAATTAGGACATTTAAAGTATTTAACATTTTTAATCATATCACCCCATTTTTTATCTGTTAAATAAACACTACTACCCCAACCAAGATAACCAGGTCCATATGAACAATTATGGTTGAAATAATAATAAGTGGCTAACGTAATATCATCTAAGGTAATAACATCATCTCTTTTATAGTAGTCGGTATTCCAATTTTTAAGTAATTCTTGTGTTTTGTCACATTTAATAAGAATATCTTTTATTCTCGTATATTCATCATTTGTCGGATTTATTTCACTCATTTTATCGGATAATTCATTTGGTTTGTTTAATAGAACATTCCAAAAGTTAGTTAAAACATCAAATACGTCATAACCAATAACTGTCTTATTTAAATTACCTGACCAATGAACTTCTAATGAACCACCACCGATAAATGGTGACACTATTTTATCATAGTTAATGATAAATGGTGTTATATGTTTAATTGCTCTGGATTTACCACCAGCGTATCTAATAATTGTTTTCATATTAAAAATATATGGTTTGGTGATATAAAAACATAGATATAGTTAATATTTATTTTTACTAACCTTATACTTATATATGTGGTATGAGTAAAATTAAAATGTTAGTTACGACAATCGACTCGGCCGGCGTAGGTTTTTTCCGTATGAAAGCCCCCCATATACATTTACAAGAAATGTTTCAAGACGATATCCATATAGATATTATAGAAATATCTGACTTTACAGATATTACAAAATATAAAGATTATAATATTATATTTTGTCATAGAAGTTTAACCCCTGATATTGGTGCAACTCCAGAGATATATAAAAGATTAAAACAACAAAACCCAAATCAAATTATTATTGGTGATATTGACGATCATTGGTTGGTTGATCCATCACACGGATTATATCAAATCATCAAGTTTCAACAAATAGATAAAAAAATAGTTGAGAACTTAAAGATTTTTGATTATGTTACAACAACGAATGAATATTTTGCTTCTAAGATAAGACAATATAATAAGAATGTGGTAATATTCCCTAACGCTATTAATCCAAGAGATAGACAATTTATTCCAAATAGAGAAGAGAATGATAGGATTGGTGTGGGATATTTAGGTGGTTCATCGCATCTGAAGGATTTACAATTATTACACGGTGTAACTAATGTTTTATCAGGTGATAATAATGTAATAAGTAAAATACAATTTGTGTTATGTGGTTTTGATTTAAGGGGGACAAAAACAACGATAAATGCTCAAACAGGTGAACAAATGCAAGAACCAATTAAACCACACGAAACTGTATGGTATGATTATGAAAAGATTGTAACGGATAATTATAATATAATTTCACCACAATATAAGAATTACTTAGAAAGATTTACTCAAGGTAATTTTGATGACAAAAATGAATCATATAGGAGAAGATGGACGTTACCGATTAACAAATACGCTACAAATTATAATTATTTTGACGTATCATTAGCTCCATTAGTAGAAACTGAGTTTAATAGGGTTAAATCGTCATTGAAGGTAATGGAAGCAGGTTTCCATAAGAAAGCTTTAATTGCGTCACATATTGAACCATATTCAGAAGATATTATTGATGGTAAGAATGGGTTTTTAATTGAACAAAAAAGAAGTCATAAAGATTGGCATAAAACAATTAAGAAATTGGTTAATAACCCAGAACAAATTAAAGATATGGGTGAAGCGTTATATGAAACTGTAAAAGAAAAATATAACTTAGATTTTGTATCTAAAAACAGAATGGAGTTTTATAAATCAGTATTGAAATGAGAACTATAAAAAAATATGTTGAGGATAATAAGAATAAGTTTAATGTTACATCTGTAAATGTTAATGTTGGTACTCGACCAATTAGAGCGATTTGGACTCGTGAAATGGTTCAAGATATTTCTGCGTTTCATAATATAGATGCTGAAGCTGAATTCACTAGAGTTTTAACGGAAGAGATTGATAGAGTAATTTTAAATGATTTAATGGGTAATAATTTTTTACACCAATTAGAACCTGTGATAGTAAACAATCCATTAATTGGTGTAAGTAGTAGATATGCGTCCGTTCAAGTTAATCAAAATTTTTACGGTGAAATTAATTTAAGTGGTTTAAATGAATAAGTTAGTATGAGAAGTTTAAAAAATTTAATAAACCCAAAAAAAGTAGTAGTTGATAGGAATACAGGTGATATTAATTTACTTTACCCTGGTAACTTATCTATTAATGATTTTAATATAATTAATAGTGTTATAATTACGAATGGTGGGATTGTATATAATAATTTACCTATCAGTCCAATAGGATTAACAGAGGGTAGTGTGTGGAGAGATGGTGAAGGTATTTTAAGAATTGTTTGATTTTATAGACATTTTTTAGTAATATTAAGTAATGATTAAAACATTAATAATAGATGGTAATTATCTATTAAAACGAGGTAGTAAAGGGGCTAAGAATGTTATATTTAATGGTGATAAAATAGGTGGGTTATACCAATTTATTATTACCGTTAAGATGATGATAAATAAAGTATTCCCTGATAAGGTTATAATTTTTTGGGATGGTGAAAATTCAAAAGATTATAGACGGAAATTTTATCCTGAGTATAAAATACAACGAGAACAAATTAATAATGAATCTGATACCCATTATCAGTTTAACATTCAAAAAATTAAATCACAATATTATTGCGAAGAATTATATTTAAGACAGTTTGAAGATGAAGGTTCTGAGGCTGATGACGGTATTGCGTATTATTGTTTAAATACTCCTAATGAATATAAATATGTTTATACTAATGATAGGGATATATTACAAACAATTAGTGATAATACTGAAGTATATTTAACCGATAAACGAGATTTTATAAATAAAAAAAATTGGGTTAAGTATTTAGATTATCATTATAAAAATATATGTTTAGTAAAAGTTTTAACAGGTTGTAATTCGGATAATATTGCCGGTATATATGGTATGGGTGAGCCGACATTATTTAAATTATTTCCTGAATTAAAAAATGAAGAAAAGGATTTGGATTGGGTAATTGAAAGAGGTAAACAACTACTACCTGAAAGTAGAGGTAGGGATGCGTCAGTTTTAAGGAATTTAATTAACGGTAAATCAAAACATGGTGTATTAGGTGAAAATTTATTTATAACAAATAAGAAAATTATTGATTTAAAAAATCCATTGATAAGTGATGATGTTAAAGAAAGAATTAATGATGAATTAATTAATGGGGTTTTAAATCCTGAAGGTAGGGATTATAAAGTATTAATGAAACAAATGATAAATGATGGTGTGTATTCATATATGCCAAAATCGGATTCAGGGTTTATTGATTTTTTCAGACCATTTTACATTATTATGGAAAAAGAAAAAAAATTATACAAAAAAGCAATTTTATGAGAGTGAAGATAGGTGATAAGATTACAGATGCTAACGATGAACCAATTATGTTAGTTTTTAAAAATGATGATGAGTTATTAAGTGTTATTAATAATTTAGTTAATATGGGTAAAAATGAAGGTAAGGTTAGGAAATATGTCACATATCCTGATGATATGGATAGAGATGTTGTAAAACAATTTATGAATATATAATATGAAAGTAAGATTTAAAAAATTAAGTGAAAAGGCTGTAACTCCACAATATGCTAAACCAGGTGATGCTGGTATGGATTTAGTTGCGACTTCACTGGTGGAGGGTGAGGTTTTTTATGAGTATGGAACTGATATTGCTGTTGAAATACCTGAAGGTTATGTGGGGTTATTATTTCCAAGATCGTCAATTAGTAAGACAAAACAAATTTTAGCGAATCACGTTGGAGTTATAGATTCCGGTTATCGAGGTGAATTAAAGGTTCGGTTTAAAACATTAAATTGGGATTGTGGTGAAATCTATCGAATTGGTGATAGAGTGTGTCAATTAATTATTATACCTCATCCTTCTATTGAATTAGAAGAGGTTAGTGAGTTAAGTGAAACCCATAGAAGTGATAGTGGGTTTGGTTCAAGTGGAAACTAAGTGTTTAACAATTAAAATAAAAAAAATATGAGTATCGGAAACGAAAAATTCAAGACACGATTTGAGTTCGTGTTAAAACTGAACAAAGACATTATTGTTCAAAGATTCTTTAACGTAAGAAAATTTAATGATAATTCAACTAGAAGTTTGTCTATGAAAGACACGACTGATGATGTTGTTAATATCGTTAAAAAAGGTATTATGAAGAAAAGTGTGGAGCATCTTTGGAATAATTATGACCCGTATGGGTTTTATTATGATGAGGAAGGTGAAATAGTAATTAAGGATATTCCTAGATATAACCTTAATGACATTAAAGATAATTTTACTTTCACGGTAAAAGTAGATGGTAGGTCAGTATCGGAAACTATGTTTTCAGGTTATGGGTTATGTATACCTATATTTTTTGATGGTGGACAAAAAATAAGATATATTGTAGATATTAAAGATTCTATATCCACAATAATATCAAAGTTACAAACAGCTTTACAATATACAGAAGGAACGGAATAATATGATAGAAAAAGAAAATTTTGGGTATTTAGGCGATATCTTCCAATCGAAAGTTCTTGCTCAGATTTTTACTGATAGAACTTTTGGTGAGAATTACATTAACATTATCGATCCAAAATATTTTGATAATCAATATTTCAGGGTTATTACTCAATACATTAAAGAGTATTATGTTAAATATGATAGTATTCCTACATTGGATGCTATTGAAAATATTATTAATTCAGAAGCTTCTTCTGAGGTAACCAGAAGAGTTCTTGTAGATGAGCTTGATGGTATTAGAACTGTCGAATTAGCTGATAGTAAATTCGTTCAACACAAAGTAATAAATTTTTGTAAACAACAAGAATTAAAGAAAGCCATTCAAAAAGTTCAAAAAATACTTGAAAAAGGTGATTTTGAATCATATGATAAGTGTGAAGATATAATTAAAAGAGCTATTAACATATCTGAAGATAAAGATAACGGTGAAGATGCTTTAGATAATATTGAAAATGTATTGGATAACGATGAAAGAAAACCATTACCATTTGGTATTGGTGGGTTTGATAGAGCTACTAAAGGTGGATTAGGTTCCGGTGAAGTTAGTTTAGGTATTGCACCATTAGGTGTTGGAAAAAGCACCTGTGCTACTAAGATCGCTAATACTAATTATAATCTAGGTAAAACGGTATTACATATCTTCTTTGAAGATAAGGTGAGGGATATTAAACGTAAGCATTACGCTTGTTGGACAGGTATTCCGATAAATGATTTAAAAGAAAATAAATCCGCCGTAATTGAAATAATTGAAGGTATTAAAGGTAAAGGTAAACTTGTCCTAAAAAAGTTTCCTTCGTATGGAACAACATTTGAAAAAATTCGTAACTGGGTTAAAAAACAAAGACAAAATAATATAATACCCGATATGATTGTCGTAGATTACTTAGATTGTATTCAATTAGAAGAAGAAAGTTGGACGGCTGAAGGTGTATTAGTTAGACAATTTGAAACACTCGCGGAAGAAATTAAAATACCTATTCATTTATTTACTCAAGGTGGTAGACAATCAATCGGTCAAGAAATTGTTACTTCGGATATGGGTGGTGGTTCTATTAAAAAATCACAATTTGCTCACTTTTTATATTCTATTGGTAGAACAATGGAACAACAAGAAAGCGGTAGAGCGAATATGTCAATATTAAAAAATAGATTTGGACCTGCAGGTGTTGTATTTGAGAATGTATTATTCGATAATGGTTCAGTGCAAATTGATACTGACAATAGCACTGAAGAACTCACTTTTTTAGGTGTTGAGAACAAAAAAGAAGAGAAAAAAAGAAATAGGATTAACGATATTTTACAAAAAAAACAGAAAGAAAAAGTAGTGGGAGATGAAGAATCTCTTTAAGGGGGAAAACATTTTCCTCTGATTAATTATAAATACCTAATATTGATTTTATTAGGTTTTTATTAAAAAATAATTGGGGGATTTTTTGTTTTCCTTTTGATTTTTTCTAAAAAATAACATATTTATAAAAACAATAAAATAATTAAAAAAAGATATAAGAGATGAGTAAGAATGGACTTCAATTAGCGAGTGATTTAAAGTATTATTTAGATTATTCAAGATGGATTGACGATGAAAATAGAACTGAGACTTGGGAAGATTCGGTTAATAGGGTTATGAATATGCACAGAGAAAAGTATTCACAATTTTTATCAAACCCAAGATTTGTGGAATTATTCGAAAAGGCTGAAAATGCCTATAAAGAAAGGTTGGTATTAGGTTCTCAAAGAGCTTTACAGTTTGGGGGTGAACCAATTATTAGACATAATGCCAGATTGTATAATTGTACGGCGACTTATGTAAATAGAGTTAGAAGCTTCCAAGAGATAATGTATTTGTTATTGTGTGGATGTGGTGTTGGATTTTCGGTTCAATATAAACATATTAATAAATTACCTAATTTAGTTAAAAGAACTAAAGGTACGAAAACATTTGTGGTACCTGATTCAATTGAAGGGTGGAGTGATGCTTTTGGTATTTTAGTATCTTCATATGTTGAAGAAGGGAAAGAAACGCCATTTACCGAGTATCAAGGATATGAAATTAGATTTGATTTGAGTTTAATTAGACCTGAAGGTGCTATGATTAGTGGTGGATTTAAAGCTCCCGGTCCTGAGGGGTTGAGAAAATCATTATTAAAGGGTGAGGAATTGATTGAAAGAAATTTAAATCAAGGTGTTAACGTAATGAAACCTATTATGGCTTATGACTTTATTATGTATATGGCGGATGCGGTATTATCTGGTGGTGTTAGAAGAAGTGCTACTATCTGTTTATTCTCACCGGAAGATAATGAGATGATAAATGCTAAGGTTGGTAATTGGTATTATGAAAATCCGCAAAGAGGTAGGTCTAATAATTCAGCTGTTATTAATAGAAACACTACAACTAAAGAACAATTTAATAGTATTTTCACATCAATTAAAGATTTTGGTGAGCCAGGTTTTTATTTTGTAGATGATGAAGATCAAGTAACTAATCCATGTGTGACAAAAGACACTACGGTTATGACGAATGAAGGTGTTTTTACGGTTGAGGATTTAATTGGTGTTAAGAAAAAAATTGTTGTAAATGGTGAAGAACATGATATGATGTCTGATGGTTTTTGGAAAACAGGTGAAAAAGATGTTTATAAACTTACAACTAATAAAGGATATCAGTTAAGATTAACTGAAAATCATAAAGTTTTAACCGTTAATAGTTTAAATGTTGAAACTTGGAAGGAGTTGAAAGATATTAATATTGGTGATAAAGTTAAATTAAATAAGAATATTGGTTATGTTTGGGGTAATCAAGATAATAGTGAATTTGAAAAAGGTTGGTTATTAGGTAATTTAATAGGTGACGGAACTTTCGATAAAGAATCTGCGTTATTAAAATACTGGAATGAAAGTAATGTGAAAGAAATTGCTAAGACTTATTTGAATAATAATTTTAAAACTTACCAAGAGTTTTCAGCGGAAGAAAATAATGACGGTATTGTTTCCATTGGAAGTGTTAAATTAAAAGAATTTGCTAATCAATTTGGTGTTAGAAATAATGATAAATTACCTAATAAAAAATTAGAACAACAATCTTCAAAATTTTATGAAGGATTTATTTCAGGGTTAATTGATGCTGATGGGACAATACATAATGATACTAATAAAGGTGATTATAATATTAGATTAAACCAATCAAATGTTGAATTACTTAATATAGTTCAAAGAATGTTATTAAGGTTAGGTATTGTTTCTACACTTTATAAAAATAGACGTAAAGAAGGGTTTAGACAATTACCTGACGGTAATGGTGGGTTAAAAGAATATTATTGTAAATCAAATCACGATCTACAAATTAGTAAGACTAACGTAAGAGAGTTTAATCAAAGAATTAAATTAAATTCTAAAAAACAATCATTGGTTATTGAAATGTTAGATAAATATAAACCATATTCTGAGTATTTTAATGATGTTGTTAGTTCTATCGAATATGATGGTTTTGAAGATGTTTACGATGTTAATGTTGAAGATGTTCATAGATTTGATGCTAATGGTATTATTGTTCATAATTGTGTTGAAATCGGATTATACCCTCAAATTGAAATTAATGGTAAAACTGAATATGGGTTTCAAGGATGTAATTTAACTGAGGGTAATGGTGGTATGTGTACAACAGAAGATAAGTTTTATGAGGCGTGTGAGTCTTTAGCTATCTTAGGTACATTACAAGCTGGTTATGCTGATTTCCCATATTTAGGTGATATAACAGAATCAATCTTCAGGGGAGAGGCTTTATTAGGTTGTTCATTTACAGGTTGGATGGCTAATCCACATATTATGATGAATCCTGAAATTCAAAGAAAAGGTGCTGAAATCGTTAAAAAAGTAAATCAGGAGTTGGCTGAAATTATAGGTATTAATCCAGCGTCGAGAACAACTTGTGTTAAACCTTCTGGAAATGCTTCAGTTTTATTAAAATCACCTTCTGGTTGTCACGGAGATCATGCTCCAAGATACTCC
>Ga0181351_1000318_pt1 | contig 13215 bp, 27 predicted proteins | sample Su13VDMM15SD_FD_170485 | JGI IMG/M metagenome (GOLD analysis project Ga0181351, IMG submission 170485) | Freshwater viral communities from Lake Michigan, USA - Su13.VD.MM15.S.D | ecosystem: Environmental > Aquatic > Freshwater > Lake | place: USA: Michigan | collected 2013-07-16 | reverse complement strand
CATTTTTTTTAAAATTTTTAAAAAATTTATGCTTTAGGCTTAATCCCTAAAAGGCTAAATACTTTTGGGTATTTTGCTCTTAATCTTTCGTAAGCATTTCCTAATTTGTAATCTTGTATTAAATCTACGCTATAATTAAATTTTTGTTTGTCAAATTTCAAAGACGTTGGAATTCCTAAAAATACAACGTTTACTGCACCTGAAACAGAAATATCAATAGGTTTTCTATCTACGACATCTTTTATGAAAGGTAAAATTAAAACTTTAGAACTTAATAAATTTATTTCCCCATAGCCAATAATTTGAAAAGAACTATTGGGTTGAATTGTAACTTTATTAGTTGAATTTGTCTTTGCAAAAAGAGAATTTTTGAAAAATAATTGCAAATCATATCCTGTAACATCAACTTTAAAAGAAGATTTATTAGTAATTTCAAAAGTTGCGGAAACTTTCATTACATCTCCATCTTGACCAATAATTGTAAAATCTTTAAGTTTATAATCATAATTTAACGCCAAATCAATTTGGTATTTAAAATATCTATACAACCCAAAACCTGCTATGGCAATTCCGCCAAATAATAATACCTTTTTCATCTTATTCTTTTTTACCAAACATTGTAACTATTAATACCGCACCTAAAACAACTAACGCCCCAAAAAATATTCTTTGTTTCGCTTGATATTTGCTATCCTCTTCAATTCTTTGCTTATCCATTCCGCTATAAACATCTGTAATAGATTTTATATTATCTGCTCTAAATTCTCCTATTTTTTCCCCGCATTTTTTATCTTCAAAAATTTTCTTTGACCTCTCTAATGAAGCAGTTCTTTGGTTTGCACTTTCGTAATCCCTTGTAGAATTAGCGTATGCAATCGAAGCACGAGTCGTTGTCATTCCTGATTGCAAAGCAATACAAGCATCTCTTTCAGGGTCTTTTCCGCAAGGCGAAGCATCATACTTTTTTTTAGCAGTTTCATATTCAAGTTCAAGCACCTTTAGTTGAGCAGGTGTTATACTTGATTTTACAGGATTTCCTTTATTTGCAGTATGATAATCTAAAGAAGATTTTTTCATTGCCAAAACACCTTTATCTGCCTCACAAGAATAAGCCGTACCTTGAATGGTGTCAAAATCAAACATAATTATTTTTTTAAAACGATATACAATCCGATTAACATTACAACCGCCCCTAATCCTATGTAAAGATTTTGGTCTTTTTCATTTTTAGGTAAAACCTGTTGCTCTGCTTTTATTGCAAATTTACTTGATTCTACTGCACCCGTAGTTAGCCTTATATTTTCGATTATGTCCCTACAACCTTTTGTACCGAACATACCCTCCCAATTACTCTTTTTTGCCTCAAGTGCTTCCAAATAAGCCCGTTGTTGCACACTTGGTAAAGGACTTAATTTTCTTTGTTCGGCGAGTTTGTCGCTAATTCTTTTAATATCCCTATCTAAAGAAACACAATTATAAGGCAAAGAACCAAATTCATTTTGAACTTTTTCATAACCTGACTCTTGCGCTCTACTCCATTCAGTAGAAGACCCCATAATACCTACTCCGTATGAACTAACCATAACTCTTATCCTTTATAATTAAACGTTTGAATGTAATTTTTTCCTTTTTTATCTGTTATTGATAAATTAATTACGGCAGTCTTTGGCTTCCTTGCTAAATTACCACCAACAGACGGAGTGTAAAAATAATTTTTATCATTTACTATTTCTTGAGAGCCAACAGAATCAATTACTGTTATTTTATATTTCGTAGGAGGTAAATCATCTAAATTACCGCCACATACCGAAAAATAAACCGCCCATAAACTTCCATTATCTCCTGCTTTTGGAAACCCCGCATCATATCTCTCTACATTTGTAATTAACAATTTTGGAGGATTACAACTACTTGTATTTATATTATTAGGATTTGCCTGTTGTTGTTGTCGAATATTATAATCCGTACAATCTGTATTCGTCCAAGTTAAACCAAAACCACAATTAACATTTTCTGTAACTGTTTTGCTTATTTCCGCCTGTTCCTCTTTTGATATTAATGACCAAGTAGAAGTATATGGATTTACAAAGTTATTTTTAATTTGCGCTTCTCCGTACTCGAATGGCTTGTCAATATTTTGCGCACCCCCTGCAATTAATTCAAGGGATTGGGCGTTTAAATCAGTTAATTGCTTATCAGAGGTAGTCGGCTTATTTCTCTTAAACCAAACAAAACCAATAACACCAATTCCTGCTAAAATAACCAAAGCACCTAAATTACTCTTTTTCATTTTAAATTTTTATATTAGTAAAACCAATACTTCCCAAATTACTAAAATCAGCGTTTTGCATATTTAGTGCAATTTGACTTGTTCCAATAGCAGATGGGTCAGCAATATTACCTATACTTTTTTTCAACGCCTCTAATTCAGCAGGTGTCATATTTTTATACCAATCTTTTACTTCTTTATCTGAATAAAAACTATAAGTGTAAGGATTTTTACCTGCCCTTGATTTTTCATCTTCAGTATATTCAAAGGGTTTATCTAAATCTCCCGTACTACCTGTATTTAAAGCGTTAGATTGCGCAGTCAAGTCAGCCAATTGCTTATCAGCCGTAGTTGGTTTATTTCTCTTAAACCAAATAAAGCCAATTACGCCAATTCCTGCTAAAATAACTAAAGCACCTAAACTTTCTTTTTTCATATTAACTATTTCTTGTAGAGTAAATACTTACCATTCCAATTGCCAAAACAAAAACGCCTACTGCAATCAATATTCTTTGATTTCTTTCTTTAATACTTTGACTTTCAATTCTTTCTTTATCCTCTTTTGTTGTAGAACTATAAATGTCTTCAACATTAGTTTGCACATAATTTTTAAAAACCTCATCGCACTTGTTTTGAGAATACTTATTCTTGTAAACATCAACATAGGCTTGATAACCGTAACCTTGATTTTTTGCAAGTATTTCAAGACTTGATTTCAACTTATTAATACATTTACATTTTTCATAAGCAGAATACTTCGCAAAATACTTATCGTCCATAACAGGTGTCTTTGTATCATTGCTTATTTCACAAACGTAATTTGGGTGTATTATTTCTGCCATAAATTTATTTTTTAACCACTATATAAAACCCCGTCAATAAGACTAAAGCCCCTAACACTATATATGTTTTTTGCTCTGCAAAACCTTTACCTACAACTGCCTCTTCTGCCTTAATTGAGCCTTTAGACTGTAAATCAACCAAACTTCTTGTTCTTACGGCTTCTATTTTATCTCTACAATTAAATTTATTAAATTTAGAATCTACATCTTCTTTTAATTGTTTGTAAAAATTATATAAAATAGGGTATTTTGTTGGAGAAAAATTATAATCCCCTAATTTTTTTATTAACAAATCTAATTCCACACAATTATTAGCCCTTAATTCTCCTGATGGGGTATAGTACATTTTTCTATTCTTACTATAACCATATAAATATAAATCTTTATCGTCATTAGGAGCAGAACTTAAATCTATTACGCTTATGTCAACTAAAGGTTCTGTTACTTCAGTTAACTCTTCAACACCGTAGCATTTTTTTAATAAAGCCTCACTTGGAGTTTTCCATTCTGCACCTTGAACATCTCCAACTCTGCCTATTGATTTTCTACAAAGTTTAATTAGTTCTTCGTCATAATCTTTATTTTTTACCTCTACACCATTAATAAAAATTTTTTTAGTTGCTTGTTGCTCAACAACGGGCTTCTTTTTTAGCAACAAATAAGCCATAGCCCCTATGCCACCAAATATAATTACGTTATTTATCACTTTACCCGCTTCCATTATTTTTTAACAACAATATAAAAACCCGTTAATAAAACCAATGCACCTAATACTATATATGTTTTCTGTTCCGAAAAACCCTTACCTACAATGCTTTCTTCCGCTTTAATTGACCCTTTAGTTTGTAAATCTATTAAATTTCTTGTTCTTACCGCTTCAATTTTATCTCTACAATTAAAATTTTTAAATTTTTCATTAGCCATTTTAGAAATTTGTTGTCTAATTCCTAATCCTGCACCTGCACTTAATTGAACTTCTTCCAATCCAAAGTTTTTAATAAGCAAATCTAACTCAAAACAGGTGTTTGCTTTTAAATCTCCGTCTTGAGTAAAATAATCTAAATAAAGAGCGTTCCATTGTTCTGATTTAAGTTTTTTATAATCTATTTTATTACTTAAAATGCTCGAATCAATTAAATGTTCGCTCAATTCATTTTTTTCCTGAATGTCATTACAACTTCTATAATGTGCAAAAGAGTGACCCCCTGAAGAATTTCCATTTTTATTCATTATAAAATCTACACAAAGTTTTCTTTGTGATTTTATCCAATCTTCCTCGCTAACGGAAGTTTTTCCTTTTTCAGTAACATTGTATTTTATAGGAATTGGTTCTTGTACGATAGTAGGTTTCTTTTTCAATAACAAATAAGCCATAGCACCTATACCGCCAACTATAATTACGTTATTTATAAGTTTACCCGATTCCATTATTTTTTCTTTTTAACTGCAAATGCTAATAAAACTAATATTAAAATACTTGCACCTCCAATTATAGCGTAACGAATTACATCTTTCTTCTTTGATTCAGATTTTTCAATTCCTAAAAAAATTTGCTCTTGTTGATTTAAAGCGTCCTCTAATCGACCGCCCTCCGCAACATCATAAATTCTTCCACTACTACTACTTCCTATATCCGTATATGGCATAATTAATTATTTTGTCGCTCTTTAATAATTGAGTATGTTGCCAAACCCACTAATAATACTCCTAAAGTTATATAAACTTTTGGTTTTTGTATCTGAATAAACAAATGTTCAGGCACATCTGCAAAACTTGCTTTAACATAAGGCTCTAAACCCTCCTGTGTAATTCCAACCGCATAATTTCCATTCCAAAGCGTGTATTTTTTATATGGGAAAGACAAGTTTTTATCAGTCAAACTTTCTACTTTTTTAACTAAAATTAACTCGCCTTTTTTTAATATACTTGCAACTTCTTCTCCTGACTTAACAGTAGGGTCTTTGCTCTTTCGAGTAATAACGCCGTCTAATTTTAACTTATATAATTCCATATCTTGAAATATTTAATTATTGAATAAATTTTGAAGCGTCTAAATATTCTACTACTAAACCTTTTCTTAATAGTTGAATGTTTTCGTAAGATATTTTCCCATCTATAATTTTAGTGCCGAATTTAACTCCCCAATCTCCTACAACTAAAAATTCAGAAGTTCCATTTATCTCTACTACATTCCCAAAAGGTAATTCTAATGTCGCAAATCCGTTATCAAAATCCGCTTTTAAAACAATAACTTTTGGTTTCCAAACATTATTCACTAAAAAAAAATACGCACCTGATAAAGCGGTAATTACCGTAGCAAAAGCAACTATTTTTAAAACAAGTTTACTTTCTCTTTCAAATGACGCATTTGTACTCATATTGTTTTATAATTATTCGCTTTTTTTGTAAAACATTTTGTAACCTAAATACGCAACAACAATCGCAACAATACCATAAACAAAATATTTTGTTGTAGGTTTTTTAACTACTATTTGAGAATCAGGTGTTGTACCTCCGCCAACGTATGTTTTTGTTTCGTCAGTTGTAGCACTTGATTCTTTATCAGGATTAGGGGTATCAGTATTAGTAGTAACGTTATTTGTTTTAGTAGGTTTAGTAGGTTTAGTAGGTAATACTTGTGACAAATCATCTTCAATTTGCTCAAAATTTACCGTGCTATTTACAGGCGATGGATTTATATAAGTTTTTATTGGATTAACAATTTCAGGCTCGGAAACTTGCGAATTACCTCCGCTATATGTCGTAATTTCATCAGTAGGCATCATTTGACTATCATAGTCTGAAACATAAATTCTCGTTGTATTTTGTCGTATCATTATTATTTTATTAAAGTTACTACATCTTCTCTTAACCAAAAAGTATTAAATCTTTGAGCAGTAAAGATATTTGAATCATCTTCTATTTGTTTTCTTGCAATTGCTGACGGGTTTATTTTAAACCAAACAAACACTTTTCCCTCTGTGTTTTTAAGTAATCCTTTGTCATTTGCAACATCTACAACATTACCTGCGAATGTTCCTTTTATTTTAATTTTACCGCCAATGTTATTGTTTGCAAACCAACCGTTATTTACATAATTAGATACTCTTGGGTTAACATCGTCAAGTTTGGTATATAAACTTTTATTTAGTAATTTTAATTTTACTTGAGCGAGTGGTAACTTTAAAATTTCTTTTAAAGTTGGCTCAATTTGATTTTGCTCGTTTGTAATTTCATCTCCTGTTGGTGTTACAACTACATTTTCTTGTGCTTCTTCTACATCAACAGTTACATCTGAAGTATTTAACAAAGGTTTTTTCTTTGTAATTACTACATAGGCAACTACTGCCAAAGCAATAGCCAATCCTGAATACAAGTATAATTTTTTATCGCCGTTCATTTTTTTTATTTTTTAGCGTTTTCAATATTCTTCATAACGGTATCAAAATCTGCTTTAAGTTGAGGGTCGTTTGAAATATCTTTTTGGTTTGCTTTTTTAAAAGCAAAATAGAGTAATCCAATAACTATGATTGAAGTACCCCCTATGATAATTATTTTTTTATTGTCCATAATTCTATTTTTTAAATGCTTTATAAACATAAGCAATACCAATAACACCTCCAACAATAGCAACTATACTAATTGTCTTTTTAAAAGCATCGCCCCCTAAAACAGAACTTATGCCACCAAACACACCTGAACTAACATTAGAAACGGTATCAAGACCTCCTACTACAATATCACTTGCAGTTCCATATCCTTGTAAAATAGGCGTAAAAACTCCTGCTCCCTCATAAGGCGATAATCCATTTTCCCTTACATATTTTCTAAACTCATTATTAAATGTACGGCAATCAAGATTTCCACTAAAATTACCTGATTGAGCGTAAGCATAATTCCAAAGGTCTTTAGCGGTTTCTTTGTTGAAATGTTGAACTAAACTTTTGTGCCACATTATCCAATCCTGACATTTCCACCAAGTGTCAACGCCCCATTCATCATAATCAGGTACGGTGTTCCAATTTATTACTGCCATATCTTTTTGTTATTTAATAAATACAAATTTAATTAAATTTATACAATTTTAGTTATTTTTCCATTAACTTCCGCATATCCTAAATCCGTAATTAACTTTTGTAAATCGGCTATTTGGGTATCTAATTCTTTAGTTCTTACACTTTTAATAAAATCTTGCGCTCTATCTCCTCCAATTCCTCCAAACATTGTAATACTTGTTGTAGGTGTTAATGCAATTTTTAGTCTTTGGGTTTTCAAATCATCAATTTTAATTGCAAGTGCTTTTGCATCTGCAATTTTTTGAGCAATTTTTTCAACTTCTTCAGGAGAGGTTATAACTGCCCCTGTTGGCGGTACAGTTATTAGTGAGTTTGGATTACCTAATCCTCCTACCGAAGTACCTGTTCCTAAATTATCTGTTTTTTTAGGTTTAAAGTAAAAATATGCTCCTAAACCTAATACAACTATGCCTCCTATTATTACCGCTTTCTTGTCCATAATTTTTCTAATTTATTATTATACGATTTTGGCTATTGAACCATTAACTTCCATATAGCCTAACTTACCGATTTGCTCGTCTAATTCTTGCATTTCTTTTTCTAATTTAGCGATTTCTTGTGTTTTTAACATTTTAAGCATTTGGTCATTATTAGCCCAAAATTCATTTCCTGACGAAGTTGCGTAATCTCTTAAACTTATAACTAAATAAGAACTTCTTTTTGTTCTTTTGTCTGATATTTTAGTTGCTAAACTTTTTGCTTCAGCAATTTTTTTTGCCAAATCTTCAACTTGAGCAGGTGTTGACAAAGTAGTACCCGTTGGAGGTACGCTTGTTGTTCCTGTGCCTGTTGTTTCTGTACCTGTTGTATCTGCACCTGTTGTTCCTGAACCTGATGTCCCTGAACCTGATGTCCCTGTTTTTTTAGGCTTGAAGTAAAAATATGCTCCAACTCCTAATACAAGTACACTTCCTGCTATTATTACTGTCTTGTTCATATTTTTATTTTTTAGTGATGAATTTATTATAATCGTTTAACGAAGTTTGAGTTACTTTCATAACTGCTTTTAATCTTGCCTCCGTTTTGTCGCCAAAATCCTCATCATCAACTAATTGTTTTAATGCTCTTTGAAGTATTCCTACCTCAACCCCTTTCGAGCCTTTTTTCAATACTTTATCATAATCTGCTTTCGCAGGTGGTGTTGTTTGCCCGAAATCAGTTTTTTCTTCAGTTGGTTGTGGAGTTTTCTTAAAGAATAAATATATTCCTAAAGCAACTAATCCTATTGAAACTAATAATACTTTTTGATTGTCTTTCATATCCTATTTTTTTTATGTTGGAATAAATGGAGGTGTTGATAATGTCGGTTTATTAGTAGGCGTTTCCATAGGTGGTTCTAAATGACTCCCTGCTTCTGCTTCTGCCACACCCTCATTCTTAAAATTGAACGTTACGTTTCCGTTTTTGATTTTATTATACAGAAAATATCCACCCAATCCAAGTAATAATGCACCAACTATGTAATACCCTTTTCCCATTTTATAAATCTTTTAGTGCTATTTGACCCACTCCTTTTGCTTTTAATAAACCTGCTAAAGTAACAGAACCAAATATACCGTCAATACCGTCTTGATTATCTCCAAAAGTACCTAAATTTTGACCGTATTTTTCAATAAGAATTCTTTGCATTTCAGCAACTTCAGGATTTTCAGAACCTTGTTTTAAAACCAAATTGACATCTAATGTACTTGGTTCAGGCATAGTTTGGTCGGGAATTTCCATAACCTCAACGCCCAAAGGCTTGTTTTTAAATAAGAAGTAAATAAATACTCCTAATCCTACAACTATCCCACCAATAATTAATTGGGTTTTTCTGTCTTTTACGTTTACTTGCATATTACAAATCTTTTAATTTTATTTCCATAACGTTTTTCGCTTTCTTTAAAGCAACTTCTGTCAGCAATCCAAAATCTCCGTCAATACCGTCTTTATTTACACCTGAATCTCCTAAAATAGCATTATAATCCTTTTTAAGAATTCTTTGTAATTCAGAAACTTCTGCCCCTTGAGAGCCTTTTTTAAGAACTTTTTCCTCATCTAAAGTAGAGGTTTGTAAATCAGCAGGTAGAGGTTTTGGTAAACTATGTAGCCATTTACTAACTAAATAAACTCCTAATATAATCCCACCTCCGATTAATAAATACTTTTTTTGTTTTGCGTCTAATGTCATAATTTCTATGTTTTATTTTTTACAAAGTCTATCTACCTTGTGGCGCACTCATAGGTGGCGGAAAATTTCCATAATCTTTTTTTGGTCTATTGCTTAACCAAGTAGAAAATTCAGTTTCTAATTTCAACTCTTTAATTTGAGCGTTTGCCAACTCTTTCTCTTTTTGAATATTATCTAATAATTCCTGCGGAGGTTTTGCTCCCCCCTGATAACTATTAATTGCTTTTTCAAACAATAATGTTTTTTCTTGTTCAGTCAAAGGTGCTACTGCATTTACAACAGTTTTGTCTTTGTTTTTTTTCCAAAGGAAATAAGCAACAACTGCTACCCCAAGTCCTATAAGTAAGTTTTTATTATTCATAATTTCTATATTTTATTTTTTAGTATTCTGCACACATTGGCGGACAAGGCGTTGTTATACAATTAATTTGAACCCATTTTTTACAAGGCTTATTTGTAACCTTTGGTGCAGAACTTAATTCATATTGATTATTTTGAGCAGGAGTTTGAGCAAGAGTTTGAGCAGATTTATTTACTCCAATAAAATCATACAATATAGTTTCTTCTTCGGGTGTTGAAATTCCCGCAGAATTATCGCCCATTTGATTTCTTTGCGTTTTTCTCAAAATACCAAGTATTCTATTAACATTTGCTCTGCTTAAATCTTTACCGTTTGTTTTTGCTCTCTGAATTAAATCTAATACACTTCTTTTAGCCTTATCAACATCTTCAATATTACCTTTTGGGTTTACTTCCAACGCTCTTTTTCTTTCTTCAGTAACAAAGTCAAAAGCAACCTTATCCAATTCCGCATCTGTATAAGGCGTTGCTTGAATTTTTTCCTTTTGATTTTTATTATAAAAATAATAAACCAAAACGGCTACCCCAAGTCCTATTAATAAATTTTTATTGTTCATAACTTTATTTTTTCTTGTTCATATTAACCACAACTACATCTGACCTAACCCAACGTAAAGAGGGGTCTTTAGGCTTCATCATATCCCAACTGAAATTCTTTTTAATTTCAAATATTTGATTTGAGTTTTCTTCATTTACTGCAAACCATATTTTTTTATCATCGCCCAATTTAGCGGTAACTACTTTTCCAATGAATGACTTTTTTTTAGGTATTGTACCTGCAATATTATTGATTATTCCATTATTAACACCCGCACCCATTCTAACTTTTACATTATCTACTAAAGTGTAAAATTTTTGACCTATATACTTTTCGTATTTTTTGTCATTTAAGGCTTGGTCTATACTTTTTTTATAGTCATTTACCGATAACGCAATACCCTCTCTAACTCCACCTGAATAAGTTGAGCCATTTGCATTTTCAAAATCAAAATCAACCTCCTCGTCATCAATTATTCCAACAGGTCTTGGTTTTTGTTTCTTTTTAGACAAAAAATAAACGGTTGCTAATCCTGCGACTATCAAACCACCTATTAATACTATTTTTTTTGTTCCTGATTCCATTTTTATCCTGTTACAATTTCTACTTTTGCCGAACCGTCTTTATTTAAAACATCTCTTCCCCATTTTCTCAACCAAATGTTATCACTATCGGCGTGTAATTCATATCCATTAAAAGTTGTAATGTCCACACCATTTGCAGTTGTAAACTCTTTCTTTGAACCTCCTAAAGAAGCAGTTCCCGTTCCGTCCTTTCTAATTACAACTTTTGCCTTTGGTGGTATTAAAAAAAAGACTAATCCCGTTAAAGCAACAAAGCCTCCAATAATCAATACTTTTTTATTAGCCATTAGTCAAATAATTTATTTTTTGCTTAAAAGATAACCTAAAATAAAAGCACCTACAATCATTATTTTTAAGTTATCTCCGTCTTTTTGTTTCTTTTCCTCTTTTGATTCTGTAATTACAGGTTCAGCAGGTTTTGTTTTAGAAAGATTATTTTGGTCTGCGTAAAAATTACCCGAATCAGTTTCGATAACTTTTACTTTAGTCATAGCCATATCTTTTATAAAAGTACCAACTTTAACTAATTCGCCTTTTTTAAAATTTCTAACCACAGGTGTAGGCATCATATCCATACCGCCCATTGGACGAGCATCTCCTTGAAAACGTACTAACTGCGAATTAAAATCAGACGTAACATAATATTGTCCGTCAGGAAATATTGAGTCTGATAGGTCTTGACGATAATCTAATAAAGTTTGTGCCAATACTTCGCTTCTAACTTGTTCAAATGAACCGTTTTTTAATTTTTGTTCAGCCAAAATTTTCTTTTGTTCAGCCAAACTAACTGCTTGTTCTAAATTTTGAGCATCTATATTAACTCCTGCAAAACTTCCCATAATTATTCAGTTTTATTATTTTTAAATATTGCGTAACCAACTAAAATAGCAAGAACGCCAAACATTATATATTTTAAATTATCAGGCTTTTCGGCAGGTGGAACTATGGTTTGAACTGTGTAATCAGGTTTGTTCAACCCCTCGCCTGAACTTCCATTTGCACTTAATAAGTCATCTGTTGTGTCGTAAGGCAAATTATTCAATGCTACATATAACTTTTTAGTTTCTTCAGCGGACATTGTATATCCCTTTTTATAATGCTTTAAAACTCTTTTCAAAGTGCTTAAAGGATTTACAATGGTATTAATTACCAATTTTCTGTCCTGTAAGTCTTTTAAAGTATTGTTGCCATAATACAAGTCGTTACCGTCAGTAGCCAACATTGAAATTGTAAAATCAAATCGAGCAATAGTGTCCATTGGATTTTTAGCAAATATTTTTACTAAATCGTAAGTATTACCTTTGTAGGTAACTTTCATTCCATTAACGCTTTCCCAAATAGTTTTTGCACCTTTAGACTGCAAGTATTTTTTTGCTTTGTCAAATTCAGTCATATTAGGAAAGAAAATGTCACAATCAGATTTTAAAGGTTTTTCCGTGAAATAATCTCTTAAAACCCCACCCGCAATCCAACAGTTAATTCCGTTCTTTTTTAATTCTTGTAGAATTAAATTATTGAAGTAAACAAGCGTTAAAGTTTTATTTACATTAATTGTTTTAGTAGCCATAATTTTATTTATTAAGTAGTTGGGGTATCATTGTTGAATAAAAGGTAGCCAACTAAAAAAGCACCTAAAATCATTAACAGATTTTTGTTATTGTCCTCTACGGGTAAAACTACCCCGTTATTTTTATTATTTCCTGAACCGCTTTTTTCTTCAACAATTTTATACTCGTTCATTGGTAAAAAAGTTTTTCCATCAGTAGTGTAAAAAGAACCATCTGCAATATAACCTTTATAAGTTTCTCCTTTAACTGCCGAAACTCTACAAGGGTTGTATTCCATCGTCTGAATTAAACCCGTTTCATTACATTTACCTGTTTTTTTATCTACCAAAGAAACTACTGTTACAATAAATCTCGTCAAATATTCTATTGGAATTTCAATAGAGCCTTGAGAACCATAACCCTCTACTTTTAGAACATTTTGTTGTCTATCAGGTCTGTATGCACTTGCAATTCCACCGCTAAATCCTTGAATGTATTTGCTAAATAATCTACCCGAAACTTTTGTTCCTGATTTCAAAACAGAATATTGTTCCACCATACCACCTTTACATAATTCATTTGGAGGACAAACTCTTGGAATATATCCCGAAATATAATCAAAATCTTTAGTCAATACAAAAGTTGCGTTTTGTTCAAGAGTAGTATCATATATAGGCTTTACAGTAATTACAGGTTGTGGCTTCATATTAGCCCCATATAAAATTCCTGTTGAAACAGTAACCGCTAAACTATCGTCAACTTTTCTTAAATAATCTTTAGGAATTGAAAATTCTTTTTGTTTTTTCAAATCTCCAAAATTACTAAAAAA
>Ga0181351_1000317_pt1 | contig 13271 bp, 6 predicted proteins | sample Su13VDMM15SD_FD_170485 | JGI IMG/M metagenome (GOLD analysis project Ga0181351, IMG submission 170485) | Freshwater viral communities from Lake Michigan, USA - Su13.VD.MM15.S.D | ecosystem: Environmental > Aquatic > Freshwater > Lake | place: USA: Michigan | collected 2013-07-16 | reverse complement strand
CTTTGTTGAACGTGATCCGCATATGTTTCGTATCTTAGAAAACGTTATTAACAAGAAACTAGAATCAACACAGTATAAACTAATCAACAAAGATATCGAAGAATTGTTGATTGAAGACTTTGATATGGGTATTCCTGATATCACTATCAGTGAGTTTTATGGCCCCAGACTATTTGATGAGGGCTATGTTAATTACACTAAACATATTCGTTCATTGTTTCCTGAATGTTATTTTATTCCAGAAACATTTAAAGTTGACTTTTATCTAAACAATATTGACTATAAACAACCTATTTGGCCAACAGAGAACGATTTGATTGACCACTTTAAGTTTATGTACAAGGAAAAGGGCTTTGCTAAGTATATCCATACTGCACAAAATCTTTGCGTAGGGTCAATTGAATTCAATGCAAACACGCAAACATTCAACAACAATATGGAATTCACGTTTAATGGTACAAAAGAATTATTATTAATTGGAGTTGCTTATATCAAACATAACGAGTTACATCAAGATTATACTAGATTTGGTTGGCTATTGGACAAGTCTGATACTGGTAAAAAGTTTCGTGTTTATTATGACATTGATAATTACTTTAACCCTAGAAAAATAGAAATATGACGTATAGTAGAAATGAATGGGACACACTAAAGAAAGTAATTGTAGGTCGTGCTGACGATGCAAAGATTCCTTTATTGGATCCAAGTTTACGCCTAATTAATTACGCTGACAGACGTTATACATATAACATTCCAACTGGCCCTTATCCAAAGCAAGTTATTGCAGAAGCAAACGAAGACTTAGAGACTCTTGTAAATTTTTTGCAGGGTGAAAGTGTAGAGGTACTACGACCAAACGTTAAAGAAATTCCTAACTACTACAACTATTGCCCACGTGATACTATAATGGCATATGATGACAAAATCATTTCACCTCCAATGGCACTACATGCTAGACGCAACGAGTGGATGGCATATCACGGTGTTGTAGATATAATTCATTTAATGGGTAGACCTACTGGAAACGACTTATACAATAGTCAATGCTTAGGCAACCCTGACATACTAGCATTGAATGATACAGAGCCTTGCTTTGATGCCGCAAATGTATTACGTAGTAATGATGACTTATTTTATCTTGTAAGTAACACAGGCAACAAAAAGGGTGCAGAACTATTACAAAGTTATTACCCTAACTCTACTGTACACACAATTGAAGGGGTTTACAGTTATATTCATATTGACAGCACGATTGCATTATTGCGTGAGGGTCTAATGTTATTGAACCCATCACGTGTTAAGTCGGTAGAACAATTGCCTAAACCGTTGAGAAACTGGGATGTTATTTGGGCACCCGAGCCAGTAGACATTGGACATTATCCAGGCTACTGTAATGCAAGCACATGGGTTAGTATCAATTTATTGTCAGTGAATCCAAACTTAGTTGTATTAGAAGAACATCAACATAATCTTAGAACAGAGTTAGAGAAACACAATATTGAATGTGCCATGCTACCTATGCGTCACGCCCGTACACTGGGAGGATGTTTTCACTGCGTGACAGTTGATCTAGAACGAGAGTAAGATGTCTTTAACAAATGAAGCGTATAAGGAGATTCATTGGTTTAATTTTCCTAAACTAGAGTCCAAACCCTATAGTATGCAACATTTGGGCATCAGAAAAGTAATACAGCATATACGGCATACGGGTAAAAATACTCCCACTATTATTTTTATGTTAAACAATAGTTTAAGAGAATTGCACAAATTAGTGCATGAAGATGTTGATTACTTAAACGAAGTTGGTATTGACATATATCTATATGAACCAATTATTAGTTATTATAAAGGTAAGCATAAGAAAACTCCGCAGTTCTATCATGAGTTTATAGGCAACGAAGATGTTAATTTAATTAGGTCAAAAGAATTAGACAGCATTAGTTTATATGCTACACGAAACAATCTAACTAATATCACAGTACATACGTGTGACTATGATATTGAAAAATATTACCCACACTATAGTAATTTAAAACTAGTTTGCAATGACTTGTTTCTTAAAACTAATGTAGTTGTTCCAACGTTGGATCCAGCAAAACATAAAATAGAACGTAAGTTTCTATCACTTAACTGGAGATATACTACACATAGACATATCATAGCCGCATATTTGCAGAATTATCCTAGTTATGTTAGTTGGCAATTTAAATGTGATTTTGACACGTTAAGTAAAAATCTATGGTTCAACGTTGAAGAATGGCGCACTGACTCTATTAAACAATATCGTAAACTAAGTTTGGGTACAATCTTATTAGATAAAAGAACTCCATTAAATTTAGACAATCCTGCTAAAGAACCTATACGAATTAATAAATGGGATGGTGCATATACTATCCCTTCGTATAATCATACCATGTCTAACCTTACTTTAATACAGTCACACACTGGTATACTATCATCACTATATAATAAATCTTTTGTTTCTGTGGTAAGTGAATCTAGGTTTGCACAGCCAACTGCAAATTACTCTGAGAAGATCCTACAAACAATATTTCTTAAGCATCCGTTTATATTAGTTGCACCTCCATATACACTGAAATATATGCGAGAAACTGGACTAAAAACATTTAGTGACTTTTGGGATGAAAGTTATGACGAAGAAACTAATAACAGTAAACGCATGGTTAAAATACTACGGTCGATTGATTATATAGGTAGTAAGTCTATCGAAGAACTTGAAGAATTAAGATTAAAAATCGAACCCATTTTGAAATATAATCTAGCACTATTAAAACAGCAATACCACAATTTTAATTTGTTAACAATGAGTAATCCCATTAAATAAAGATATGAATAATGAACGAGTAACACGGGGACATTTGGGCAAATTATGGGGAGATGACTTTAAATACCTACCCTATAAAAAACAACCTATAACTAACCATGAGATAGAAACATGGAGAAATATGGGCTATGACTATGTTAAAAGTTTTACTGGTAGCATGTATGATAATAGAAACCCTATGCCACAATGGGTAAGGGACATTGAAGGTGCGTTTGGATTGTTTAATCAATCATATACATTCTATAAAATGACCACACTTGAAATTATGCCAATACATAGTGATCATTACAGAACTTACTGCAAACTAAATGAAGTTGATCCCAACGAAGTATATAGAGTTATTTTAATGCTTGAAGATTGGAAGCCCGGCCATTATTTTGAATTAGATGGTGTTGGTTATACTAATTGGAAAGCGGGTGATTGGTTTAAATGGCATAACGATACTCCACATGCAGCCGCAAACATTGGTGTAGAAGACAGATATACATTACAAGTTACTGGACAAAACATTTACTCTGGACAAATGAATTCGTTGCTTTGTGTTAACGTACCTAACGTTGATACTAAACAATCATCACATTTGTTCTTCAAATATAGTATTGTTCCTAGAATTGAAGATAATCTAACACGTTCATTCATGGTGTATATGGATAACTCTAGTATCAAACAACTAGATGATATCACACATGATATAAACGGAAAAGACATATTGAATAAAAATGGTTTGCATATTTATTTGTATGAACCATTGTGCAGTTATCTTAATGGGGCCACAGCGAAATATAAACACGGCACAAAACATACACAAGGGTTTTACTCAGAGTTTAGTCACGATATTGACTTCCAACAGTTAAGAGCCGATGAGTTAGATAGCATTTTAGATTATATTACACGAAACAATTTAACTAATGTCACTGTACATACATGTGATTATGAAGTTGAAAAGTATTACCCGTATTATAACTCAAAAATGAATTTAGTTACTGATGATTTGTTTTTAAAGACTCAGGAAAATATTCAAGATTTAACTAATCTTGCAAATGACAACTTTACTAAAAAGTTTATGAATTTAAATTGGCGTTACACTAAACATAGAAATTTAGTTGCTACATATTTGTCTACAACGGATTCAAATGTTAGTTGGTATTTTAAAACTACATTTGATGTGTTAAGTCAAGATTTGCCATTTAAATTAAATGAATGGCATATAAAGCACCCCACACAATTTAGAATACTAAAAGAAAACACTGAATACGTCAATACAAATAGTCCATTGATTGTAGATCAATTTACCAGTGAAGCAGTTTGGGTTAATCATCCACACTTAATGAATCCGTGGCCTAACATGGCAGAATATAAACCGGGCACTACCCCTGCGTTATTTAATGGTGTTAAAAATACTTTAGGGCATTATTACTCAGATATCTTTGTCGATGTAATAAATGAAACACGGTTCTTTCAACCAACTGCAAACTTCTCTGAAAAAGTATTTCAAGCAATGCAATATATGAAACCCTTTATTGTAGTTGCACCACCAAAGACAGTAGAATATATTAAAAGTTTAGGATTTAAAACGTTTAGTGATTTTTGGGATGAATCATATGATGATGAATATGACCATAGTGAAAGATTAGCAAAGATTTTTAAATTGATCGATAGTCTAAATGAACGTTCTATTGATGATTTGAAAAACATTTATAATAGAATGATTCCCATATTAGAACATAATACAGCATTGTTCACAGAGAAATTTGCTAACCCTGGATATAGAATAAAGAGAAACTAATGGAAAAGATAATGTTAATTGCAGGTTGTAGTCACGCTGCCGGATCTGAAATCAATGGACAAGAGGATAGCGTTTATAATAGACAGCAATCATATGGCGCACAACTTGCACGTATTCTAGGTTATAAGCCAGTTAACATTGCATTGAATGGTGCATCAAACAGTTGCATTGCACGTAGTATCTTAAAATGGTTTCAACATAATTATAAGCCAAACCAAATGGAAGTGTTTGTATTAGCATCTTGGACTGAAAGCATCAGATTAGAAGTTGCAAGCAACAGAGGCTTTTGGTATAATGGTAGTAGCAAATCAGCAGACTGGTTTGACGATACAACCAATTCATACTTTAGAATTAACTTTGGCTGGGAAGGCGGAGACCCAGAAGAGAAAGAATTGTTCCCGCGCTATCATAAATTTATGGCAGAGAATGAAACTATGCTAGAGATAATGAGTGCCAATAATGTATTGCAGATTCAATATTTTCTAAAAAGTTTGAATGTTAAATATGTTATGTGCAATGCAATGCATATGTTTACTTTGGGTAGCAAACATGTGCAGGAATATCTTGACTTAATTGACAAACAGTGCTATTATAAACTGAACGGAACTAAGGACGAGGCATTCTTTTGGAAGTATCGCAATTTGGGTTATGAGAACCCTAACGCAAAGTATTGGCATCATGACGAAACACCGCATCGTTTATATGCTGAAGAACTTTACAAATTTATAGAGGAAAACAAATGTTTACATGGATAAAAAGACTTTATAACAAAGTCAAACGTGAAATTCAATACCGCAAACGTATCAAAGAACTTAAAAAACGGGACCCATTCATCTACAAATGAACTACATTGGAATCAGTACTGGCTTTCACGATGCCGCATTAAGCGTTATCGATGACCAAGGTAACATATTATTTGCTGGACACAGCGAACGTTATAACAAAGAAAAGCACACTAAAGATTTGTGCAATGATATTGTTGAGGATGCACTAAAGCACTGCAATAGTAGAGATGTTGAACTTCACTACTACGAACGTCCTTGGATGAAGTTCTTTAGGCAATTGCGTTCGGGAGAAAAGCCCAAACTATCTAGTTTATTCACTAAAGAACTTATTGGTTCAAAATTTGTGCATAAACTACAAGATGGTCGTAATGGTAAAATTCATACTCATAGTCATCACTTAACTCATGCGGCCGCAGGATTTCAAACATCACCCTTTGAACATGCAACAGTTGTTGTGATTGACGCTATTGGTGAGTTGGATACTATCAGTATATGGGATGCAAGTTATGATAAAGAAGGTAAAGCAACATATAAGAAACTTTGGGGGCGTAGATACCCTGACTCGATTGGTCTTTTTTATTCTGCGATGACACAACGAGTGGGCTTACGTCCACTAGATGAAGAATATATCTTAATGGGTATGGCTGCATATGGCAAGCCTATTCATGCTAGTAAGATAGAATATAATGTATTAGCCAATAGAACCACACTTGATTTCAAGTTAAATCTACACACTGGCATTAGCGATGACTTCTTAGCAGGTGCTAATGAAATGGATATCGCCGCTTCTACGCAAGCACTTACCGAAACATTGATTACTAATGTTATCGCAAAAGCAAAGTTCTTAGGTTCAAGTCAGAACTTAGTATATGGAGGTGGCGTTGCTCTTAACTGTCTTGCCAATAGATTATTAGGAGATCACTTTAAGAATATTTGGATTATGCCTAATCCGGGTGACGCCGGTAACAGTCTTGGTGCAGCCTGTTTGGGTTATGGTAAGAAAGTTAAATGGACAGATGCATTCTTAGGATATAACATTGAGGGTGATTATCCCGTTGACGATGTAATTAAAGAGTTGTATACGAATAAGATCGTAGGAGTTGCTAGTGGTCGTGCAGAGTTTGGCCCACGTGCATTGGGTAATCGATCATTGCTAGCGGATCCTAGAGAATCAGATATTAAGGATAAAGTAAATGAAATTAAGCGAAGACAGAAGTTCAGACCTTTCGCCCCAATTATTTTGGAGGAACATGCTGATATGTATTTTGACATGCCTCGTGGTTTCGATAACAGTAGGTATATGCAAGTCATCGCTCGTTGTAGGCATCCTCACATATTTCCTGCTATCGTTCACGCTGACTTTACTAGTCGTGTGCAAACTGTACCTAACGACGGATCTGGAATTAGAAAACTCTTAGAACATTGGTACAAAGAAACAGGTTGCCCAATGCTACTAAACACATCGCTTAACATTCGTGGAGAACCAATGGTAAACAACCGTGAAGACGCAGACAGATTTGAAAAACTTTATAATGTAACAGTCTGCTCATAAGTAAATGTATGTTGAGAGATGTATTTTACTATGGCAAAAAGCCAAACGTTCACCCCAGAGAAAGACACGCTGAATCACTAATAGATGCCCGTGCCAAGGCTTCTACTAGCCACTTTTGGGTCATTAACGAATTCTGCGATTACAAAAATTTCGATTGGGACTTTGACTTTGAGTTCTTACCCGACGAAGACGTTTGGGCTGAAGAGCATAACAACGTGTGGCCTAGCCAACATCAAAAAGATAGTGGCACTTGGCTATGCCCAAAAGAACACAGTGACTTAATTATCTATCGTGCAGATGTAAATCCTGTACGTAGAAAAAATGAAAAAACTGACAATTGGGTCGAATTAGATTTAATCGATCAAAGTAAGTTTGACTTCTCATGGCATCCCGATCCTTCTGAACCTGCTTATATCTATAAATGGGGAAATAAGTTTGCACCTGTACAATTAAAAACTGTATTAGAATATCACGTTGAAGGTGCAACACAAGTTAAGTACATGGACTCTATTGTAGAGTTGCTTCCTGAATTAGATAGATGGGTAGAAGTTCAACCAATTGACAAAGATAAATTTGATATGTCTTGGCGTCCCGATCCAATGGACACCCCGTTCATTTATATTTGGGGTAACAAGTATATCGAAGGCACATTAAAATCTACACTTGAATATCACGCACCTGGCGCAACTGATAAGAAGTACATGCCTAACCCAATTGAAGTTCTCCCTGAATGGGACAAGTGGGAAATATTACACCCTGTACACAAAGATAGTTTTGACTTCTCATGGAGACCTGATCCAAGAGAACCAAATATGAATTATGTATTTGGTCATAGTCAATATGACAGTACTAAGATGCCTACTATCATTTATAAGATGGATGGGGCAACTGATGAAAAGCATATGCCTAGCGTTGCTAAACTATTGCCACAAGTTTCACATTTTGAACACTTAGAAGATAGCAATGGCATTGATTATAGTTGGGTGCCTGATCCAACTGCACCACCTTATATCTATGCGTGGGGCAATCAGTGGAACAAGCCAGAAGATAAAATCTCTATTCAGTATGTAGTAGAAGGTGCAACCGAATATCAATACATGACAGAACGTGCTACACGTAAACCATGTAAAGATAACTGGGAAATTCCTACAGACATTGATACTATGTTGTTTGATTTTAGTTGGGAGCCCAGTCCTGCTGACCCACCGTTCATCTATGAATTTGGTACACAGTGGCAGAAGACAGGCGGTCCTCGTTATGTAGTAGAGGGTGCAACTGAAGTAAAGTATATGGACTTACAACATGTAAGAAAATTGCCATCTACTGATAACTGGGACATACCTTCATATATTGATAAAGATAGTTTTGATTTTAGTTGGCATCCAGATGCCACATCTCCTAAGTATAATTATAACTTTCCTACTCAGTGGGCGTTGTCGGGAGGCCCTACATATAAAATGGAAGGCGCAACAGAAATAAAGTATGTTGAAGACCAAAAAGCAAAAGCATTACCTAATAAAACAAACTGGGAATACTACCCTGATTTAATTGATGAAGATAGTTTTGACTTCTCATGGCATCCATATGTAGAAGATCAACCTTACATTTATATCTTTGGTACACAGCATCAAAAGACCGGTGGACCAAAGTATATTACCCCTGGCTGTCACAAAAATTCACCGATCAAGTATATTGACACACGTATTATCAAAGCAAATAGATTGCCTAATCTTAAGAATTGGCATGTAGTCACTGATGCTAAATTATCGTCATTTGATTATAGTTGGCATCCAGATGATACAGAAGAGCCGTACATCTATGCTTTTGGTAATAATCAATACCCGGCAGAAATTATGCCCACTGTTGAATATCGTGTGCAGGGTGCAACGCAAGTTAAGTATGTAAACTCTATTGTTGCTACTCTTGCACCTGACAGGGCAAAATGGAATATTCCCGGTGACATTGATGATACTGGCTTTGATTATTCATGGAGACCCAATCCCAAAGATCCTGCTTATATCTATGAGTTCGGCACTCAGTGGCAGAAGACAGGTGGTCCTCGTTATGTAGTAGAGGGCGCAATTGAAGTAAAGTATATGGACTTGCAAAAAGTAAAAAAATTGCCATGCAGTGATAACTGGTCTATACCTTCATATATTGACAAAGATAGTTTTGACTTTAGTTGGCACCCAGATGCCACTGCCCCTGCATATGAGTATGTATTTGCTACACAGTGGGCATTTAGTGGTGGGCCGGTGTATCACATGAAAAATTCAACAGAAATTAAATATGTTGAAGATCAAAAAGCAAAAGCATTGCCCGATAAAACAAATTGGGAATACTATCCTGACTTGATTGACGAAGATAGTTTTGACTTCTCATGGCATCCATATGTAGAAGATCAGCCTTATGTCTATATCTTTGGTACACAACATCAAAAGACAGGTGGCCCAAAGTATATTACTCCTGGTTGTCACAAGAACAGTCCTGTTAAGTATATTGATACACGTATTCTAAAAGCAAAACGTTTAATGAGTCTTGATAACTATACTGTAGTTGGTAACTTAAAAGTATTTGCTTTTGATTATTCATGGCATCCTGATGATACAGAAGAACCTTATATCTATCAGTTTGGTAATCAGTACTATGATGCTGAAACAATGCCTACTGTACAATATAAAGTTCCCAACGCAACACAAGTTAAATATGTCAGTGGACTAAAAGCAACTCTTGCACCAGATAGAACTAATTGGGTTATTCCCAAGAATGTTGACGCTACTGACTTTGACTTCACATGGAAGCCTAATCCACATGCGCCACCTTATATCTATGAGTTTGGCACACAATGGCAAAAAACAGACGGCCCTCGTTATGTAGTAGAGGGTGCAACAGAGGTAAAGTATCTAGATGGTTCAAAGGCTAAAAGACTTCCTTCAGAAGAAAACTGGACGATTCCTAGTAATATTGATATTACTGGATTTGATTTTTCATGGCATCCAGACAGTACTAGTCCTCCTTACATGTATGTATTTGCTACTCAGTGGGCACTCAGCGGAGGACCTATATACACAGTTCCAGGTGCTACTGAGTTAAAATTTGCAGAAGAACAATCAGCAAAAGCATTACCTGATAGAACTAACTGGGAATATTTCCCTAATGAAATTGATGTAGAAGCATTTGACTTCTCATGGCACCCTTACTTAGAAGATCAGCCATACATTTATCAGTTTGGTACTCAGTGGCAAAAGACAGGTGGACCGCAGTATATTGCGCCTGGTGCAACTAAAGAGTCACCTATCAAATATATTGACACACGTATTATCAAAGCAAAACGTTTGCCCAACAGAGATAATTGGAAGGCATTAGAAAATTATACAGTAGTAGATTTCGATTACTCATGGCACCCTGATGAAACAGAAGAGCCATATATCTATCAATTTGGTAATCAATATCACTCACCCGAAGTGATGCCTACGATTGAATACAAAGTAAAGAACGCAACTCAAATCAAATACGTGAATAAGCCACTTGCTACTCTTGCACCTGATATGGACAATTGGGAAGTGCCGGCAGATGTTGATACAAGTAAGTTTGACTTCTCATGGAAGCCAAGTCCTAAAGACCCTGCGTACATCTATCAGTTTGGTACTCAGTGGGCTAAGACACGTGGCCCACGTTATGTAGTTCCCGGTGCAAAAGATGTTAAGTATGTTGACATTATCAAAGCACGTGCGTTGCCAAAGAATACTAACTGGGAAGTTCCTGCTAACATTGATGTTAATAACTTTGATTTCTCATGGCATCCCGATGATACTGACCCGGCTTATATCTATCAGTTTGGTACACAGTGGGCATTTACTGGCGGACCTCGTTACACTGTTCCCGGTGCAACCGAAGTCAAATATGTAGAAGGCTTGACTGCTAAGTCGCTAACTAATATGACTAACTGGGAAATACCAGAGGATATCATGAGGTCAGAGTTTGACTTTTCATGGCATCCATATGCAGAAGATGATCCATTCATCTATCAATTTGGTACACAACATCAAAAGACAGGTGGCCCGCGCTACATAGTACCAGGTGCAACTAAACTCAAGTATGTTGATACACGGGTATTGAAAGCACGTAAACTTCCTACTAAAAAGAACTGGGAGATTCCTGCAACAATAGATGTGAGTAAGTTTGATTTCTCATGGCATCCTGATGATACAGCAGGTCCTGTTATCTATCAGTTTGGTACTATCGTAGACCCAATTGACGGACCAAAATACATTACACCAAACAACAACGGCGAAGTTGTAAACCTAGAACGTGTTGAGATCGAAGAAGTTAAGAAAGAAGAGTATGCTCAATATCTAATTGAGACTACACTTGAAGACTTAGTTGATAAACATAAAGACGAAGTATTCTGGGCATTGAACCCTGACTTGAATTATTCAGAGTTTGATTTTAACTGGCGCCCTAGCATTGAACAAGCACATTATGTTCATGCATTTGGTACACGTGACAACATGAATACACAAACGTATTTTGTCAACGGGCCACAATGGTTCAAAGGCAATCGTGAAATTAACTATGTCGAAGATCAAAAAGTTGAGATCAAAGTTAACATTGATATGTTCTATGTTGATAGAGGTAACAAAGAATCCGCTAATAGATTTGAAACGCTTAAAGCAAAATTTGGTAATAGAATTCAAAAGACACGTTACCTAAACTCTTGGGTCGATACAATCACTCGTTGCACTAATCGTGCTACAACTAATTTGGTATGGGTACTAAACTCAGAACTAGACTATACAGGTTTTGACTTTGACTATTACCCTAACCCCTGGCAGATGAAAATGGTAAACGTGTTTGGTACTCAGTGGTCACACTGGGGTACAACATTTATGATTAACCGTGAAACGTTTGCACAAGACACAAAGTATGTTAAAATCATCGAACACTTGAATAATCTAAACTTTGTTAAAGATAATCGTACTAAGGCAACAAAAGCATTACACGATGTATATGTTATCGATCATGGTAATCCTGAAGTAACTTCAGTTGTCGAACAGATTACTCAAAAGGTTGATGAAAAATCTATAACAGTTGTCAAGTACAATAAAAGTTATTTGAACACACTACGTGAGATTATCAATAAACAGCCAGAAAAGAAAGAACATTATCTGTGGCTATGCAGTAGTGTCTGTGACTACAGAGAGTTTGACTTTAGTTATATCTGTGATCCTTTCGCTAAAGATCAACTACATGTATTCCCTAGTGGTAAACAAAAGTTTGGAGACACGTTCTTTATTGATGTAAACAAGACTAGAGAGTTAATCACAGACATGAAAGTTCTTGAGGACTATCATAAAGTAAACTATAACTCTACACTACGTGCGCAACGTTTGCCAGAGCCAACTATAGTTACTAGCAAAGACACTATGGTTGACGCAGTTACTAGCATTGGTAATTGGCCATACGCTACATTGATTTCAGAAGACAATAACAATATTGAAAAGATTGAAATTGAACCAATGAACTTGTGGGCGCCCGATACTAAAACTATTATCATTACTAGTACCGGCGCAAGTAGAATTGTTGTACCACGTGAAGTTAATGACTATGTAAAGAAAGAGTTGTATGATTATCCTTACATTAAGAAATCTACAAAACTTGCTAAGTCTAACCCAATGGACATTGTATTCTTAAGCAATGGTGAAACTGGCGCAGAAGAAAACTACGAACATCTATTGCGAATCACTAAGGGGCTTAAGAATCGAGTAACTAGAGTAGATGGCGTAAACGGTCGTGTAGCAGCCTATCATGCTGCCGCAGAAGCAAGCAACACTCCTTGGATGTTCACGGTGTTTGCTAAGTTAAAGGTCAGTCCTAAATTCGATTGGAACTGGCAACCAGATCGTATGCAGATTTCAAAGCACTATATCTTTCAAGCAAAGAATCCAGTGAATGGTTTGATTTATGGTCACCAAGCAATGATTGCCTACAATAAGAAATTAACTCTTGCCAATGAAGGTAAAGGCTTAGACTTTACCCTTGACGATGAACACGAAGTAGTAGAACTATTATCGGGTACAGCGATGTACAACACGGATCCTTTCTCAACATGGCGCACAGCCTTCCGTGAAGTACTGAAACTAAAAGCCGAAGATAGTGATATTGCTCGGGAGCGCCTTGATGCATGGATGAACAAAGCCGATGGGGACTTTGCACAATTCAGCATCAAGGGCGCTGTTGATGCTGACGAGTTCTATGAAGAAGTCAATGGTGATTTTAATCAGTTGAAACTCTCATACGAAT